>Ga0310122_10000445_pt1 | contig 26197 bp, 6 predicted proteins | sample CB6_Bottom_1051__FD_203503 | JGI IMG/M metagenome (GOLD analysis project Ga0310122, IMG submission 203503) | Marine microbial communities from Western Arctic Ocean, Canada - CB6_Bottom_1051 | ecosystem: Environmental > Aquatic > Marine > Oceanic | place: Canada: Western Arctic Ocean | collected...
ATCTTTACAGCAACCGGTGAATGTGTAGCGACAACTACTTCTTATTTTAATGACGATTACAGTTGCACCTATAGTGGTCTACGATCCACACTCCCCAGCTGCGTACTAGCGTCTGGTAAATATTACATTGTTGTGGACGGCTATGCCGGTGCCACAGGTAATTATCAGGTAGATATTGCCGAAGTAAGTGGTCGTAATGAAAATGGTAATGATAACGCTGATGGTGATTTGCCAGGCATTTTTGATAGCCCAAATTTTACCAGTACGGCGGGCTATGATGATGATTATGAAATCAATAAGCTTAGAGCCGACGGCTTTACACCTTTGGAAATTCAGCAGCTGCTTAACGAAACTGCAGATGACCCTAGTAGTGCTTCACGGACTGGCGGCACAGGCACGCCAAAGATCACAATGGAAACAGGCGCTGCTGATAGCGCAGCTTACTATGTAAGCGGTAACGGTACAGCTACCATATCATTTCAGTATGTTATTCTGAGTGGTGATTCCACTAGTGATCTGGATTATGTTAGTACTACTGCACTGGAAGCAAATAGTGGTACCATCAGGGATGCTGCCGGCAATGACGCAACACTCACCCTACCCACGCCCGGATCCACCGGTTCACTGGCTGCCAATAAGGCACTGGTTATTGATGGAATTGGACCGCTGGTGTCTTCCGTTTCATCAACTGCCCCAGACAGTACCTACGATGTAGGAAGTATGTTACCTATTACAATAACCTTTAACGAAATTGTAGTAGTTACCGGTACGCCCCAGCTCACACTAGAAACGGGAGCGTCAGATGCTGTGGTGGATTATGTCTCTGGGTCAGGCACGACCACACTGACCTTCAATTATACCAGCGCTGCTGGTCAGAACAGCATTGACCTGGATTATCAAGATACGACCGCACTGGTCTTAAATGGCGGCACTATCACAGATGTGTCTGGTAATGTTGCGAATTTGATACTGCCTGTACCCGGCACGGCGGGATCATTGGGGGCCAACAAAGCGATTATTATTGATGGCGGGGCACCAATCGTATATACTATTACATCTACAGCGGCAGATGGTACATATAATCTTGGTGATATTATACCTATAACAATTACGTTTAGCGATGCAATGACCGTAACAGGGGTACCTCAGTTAGAAATAAATACTGGCGGTACAAGTCTCAGTTTTGACGGCAACGGTGATTATGTTCGTATGGCTGGCTTCAACCCGTCTACTACCGACTTTACTCTATCTCTTTGGGTAAAATCACATGCGGCCAGCAACTATAATAAAAATATTTTTCAACAAATGGATGTTAGTGGGACCGGCCGTCATATTCTTGGTATAAAGTATTCAGATAATAACGAATTTTTTACTTTTCTGGGTGGTGGAAATAGATATTCTGGTTTTGTTCCTGAAATAAATAGATGGTACAATGTTGTATTGGTTCATAATAATTCTGGAAATACCCTAACCTGGTATATCAATGGTGTTGAAAAAAATACTAATAGTGCAAATGTGGAATCCACAGTCGGTGATTTCCTAATTGGTGTTCACAAAAACTTTGGTTCTAATACTTACTTTAATGGTTTAGTTGATGAAGTTTCGATTTGGAATAATACGCTCGACAGCTCAGAAATTATCGGATTATACAATGATGGTATTTCCATATCTGCTGCGGCCAATTCTGGTGATTATACATCTGCAGATCATTTAATCCGTTACTATACCATGGATGAAGGGTATGGCAGTGCAATTATCGATCAGTCCCCCAGTAACATTGATGGTACGATCTATAATGCAACTTGGGGTCCCAGTCCATTGCGGGGAGATACAGTGAGTTATTCGAGCGGCAGCGGTACCAGTGCTCTTATTTTTAATTATACAGTAGCCAATGGTCAACAGACTTCAGATCTGGATTATACCCGTACAGACGCGTTATTCTTAAACGGCGGCACCATTAAGGAAGCAAGCGGGAATGATGCTGTTATAATATTGCCTTTACCCGGCACGACCGGTTCTTTGGGGGCGGCAAAAGCCATCATAGTTGACGGCACTGCTCCTGCGGTAACAGCAGTTACATCTACGACAGCCGACGGATCGTACAGTCTCGGTGAAACAATCGCTATTACTATCACCTTGGATGAGATAGTTACGGTAACCGGCACACCGCAATTAACACTGGAAACAGGAACTAGCGATGCTGCTGCCGACTATGCCAGTGGTTCTGGCACAACTGTATTGACATTCAATTATACAGTAGCAGAGGGAAATACCAGCAGCGACCTCGCCTACCAGAGTACCAGCGCGCTTGCATTCAATAGCGGTACCATTCGAGATGTCGCTGGAAATGATGCCAGCCTGACTTTGCCAACTCCAGGCGCTTCAGGATCATTAAGCGCGGTGAAAGCATTAGTCATTGATGGTGTAGTACCGACGATTACCAATGTTACTTCCAATGCGGCTGATAGCACGTATAATGTGGGTGATACACTTGATATTATCGTGCAGTTCAGTGAAACCATGACTGTAGGTACTGCCAGTTTAGGCTGCGGTGATTTTTTAATCAGCAGTCTTCCTTTCACTGCTCAATATTCCAACGCGGGACAACCTAATAATTGGGACGTGAGCGGCAGCGATGGCTCGGATATTGCCTACACACTGAATCTTGGTCAGGCCGCAACCATCAGTGTGACCACTTGTGCTGCCTATAGTGATTATGATACAAAACTGGAAATCTTTACAGCAACCGGTGAATGTGTAGCGACAACTACTTCTTATTTTAATGACGATTACAGTTGCACCTATAGTGGTCTACGATCCACACTCCCCAGCTGCGTACTAGCGGCTGGCACATATTACATTGTTGTGGATGGCTATGCCGGTGCCACAGGTAATTATCAGGTAGATATTGCCGAAGTAAGTGGTCGTGTAACCACTGATGCAGAAACTGGGAATTATGATCAGCAATATGAAATGGATAAGCTTCTTGCCGATGGTTACCAGGAATGGGAAATCCGTGACATAATCGCTGCCCATGATGTAGATGAGCCAGTTTATACTTTTTCACGAACGGGATCTGGTACACCACAATTAACCCTGGAAACAGGTACCAGTGATGCCATTGCCAGCTATATTTCCGGTGATGGGACAACAGACCTTTCCTTCCGCTACATTGTTGAAATGGGACAGAACAGCAGTGACCTGGATTATGACAGTATCAATGCTTTAGATTTGAATAGTGGCGTGATTAGTGATCCTGCGGGAAACAACGCCACGTTGACGCTGCCAACGCCGGGGGCTGCTGGTTCCCTTAGCGCGAACAAAGATATTATTATAAATGGTGGTGTACCAGTAATAACTGGTGTGACTTCTTCTGTCGCGAATGGAACCTATATTGTTAGTGAGATCATTCCCATAGAGATTGTATTCAATGAAGTTGTAGCGGTAACTGGTACGCCCGTATTGGAAATAAATACTGGCGGTTCCAGTTTAAATTTTGATGGTTCAAATGACTATGCAACCTCGGGAACATCTTTACTTAGTGACTTGAGCCAATTTACCATGGCTGGTTGGATAAAGGCAGAATCCGCAGGCAGCAGAAAGGGATTCTTTGGTCAAAATAATCGGATTGAATTCGGTTTTGTTAATAGCAGTAGGTTCATGGGTTGGACTGCTAACGGTGGTAGTGTTAATTGGAATTTTAATAGTACAACGTTTCCCTTTAATGTATATCATCATGTTGTTTTCGTAGGCTCAGGATCCAATCTCAAATTATATGTTGATGGTGCCTTGAAAGCGACAGGAGGTAGTAACACCGCAAACTACGGCAGTAATTCATACCTATTTAAGATTGGTGGTGGTGGCGTATTTGATGGATCAGGGAACTGGTTTAACGGCTCTATGGATGAGGTGGCTGTGTGGAATACGGCGCTGGCCGATTCTGAGATTGTAACACTATATAATAATGGCGCGTCCATTTCGGCAGCTGCGAATTCAGGCGCCTATGTTTCTTCAACTAATTTATTGGTCTACTATACCATGGATGAAGGCCAAGGCAGTGCCTTGACCGATCAATCCGATAGCGGGATAAATGGTGCGGTATATGGCGCATCCTGGGAACCCAGTCCTTTGGGTAGTGATACTGTATTATATGCAAGTGGCAGTGGCACCAATACACTTACGTTTAATTACACTATTTCTACTGATGACAGGAGTAGTGATCTTGATTATACAGATACTACTGCCTTATCGTTGAATGGCGGTACAATCAAGGATGATGGTGGTAATAATGCTATTTTAACCTTACCTGTACCTGGATCAACAGGATCATTATCTGCAAACAAGGATCTAGTGGTTGATGGGAATGTCCCCACTGTCACCAACGTCACTTCCACTAATGTGGATGGCACCTACAGTAGTGGAGATTCCATATCTATTTCTATCACGTACAGCGAAGCAGTGACGGTAACTGGTACGCCCCAGCTCACATTGGAAACCGGCCCAGCAGATGCATCAGCTAATTATTCCAGTGGCAGTGGTGCCAGCGTTTTGACATTCCTTTATATTGTGGCTGGCGGCGATTCGTCTGCCGATCTTGACTATGCCAGTACGAGCGCTCTTACATTAAATGATGGAACAATTACCGATTCTGGTACCAATAATGCAGCTCTGGCACTACCAGAGCCAGGATCTTTAGGCTCTCTGGGGGAAAATAAAGCGTTGGTCATTGAAGGTATACTTCCTGCTATTACCGCAGTTACGTCTACTTCTAGCAATGGTACGTATAAGGTTGGTGATGTAATTCCTGTTACAGCGACCTTCACTGAAGCGGTAACTGTAACCGGCAATCCATTTGTTCTACTTAATTCAAGTACAGACACAACATCAGGATATAATCTGGGTTTTGATGGTACAGATGATTATTTGGATGTAGGGACCGTAAACACTGATTTCTCTGGGGGTATGACTGTTTCTTCCTGGGTATTTTATAATAGTTTTAATAACTGGTCCCGAATTTTTGATTTTGGTGAAGGTCAAGCAAATGACAATATACTTCTGGCCAATTATGGTACCACGAATAACTTAACATTTGAAGTATATGTTGGTGGTACAAGCGGAGGCAAAGTAACTGCTAATGGTATTTTGGAGACGGGTGTCTGGATGCACTTAGTTGCAGTAATGGATGTTGGTGGTAATGTTGTTTTATATAAAAATGGTGCTCAGATCCGAACTGGTACAACCGGTGTTCCGGCTGCTGTGAATAGAACCTCAAGTTTTATCGGAAAAAGTAATTGGTCATGGGACGGGTATTTTAATGGTTTGATGGACGATATTGCGATATGGAATTCAGCCTTAACTGCAGTAAACGTTAATGCACTTTATAATTCTGGTATTGGCCTGGATGCATCTTCGAATTCGGGGAATTACACAGCATCGGGAAGTCTGGTCGGTTATTGGGCAATGAATGAGGGTACAGGAACTATTGTTGCTGATGGGAGTGTTAATAGTAATACAGGAACACTAACAAATGGTACTTTTTGGGATACAGGACCACGAACCGGTAACTATGCCGGTTATGTAAGTGGTAGCGGCTCATCCACATTAACCTTTAATTATCGTGTAGCCAATGGTAATAGCAGCAGTGACCTCGATTATCGCGATACAACGGCAATGATCTTAAACAGTGGTACAATCACCGACGCAAGTGGTAATAATGCAGATCTGATTCTGCCAGTACCAGGGAACGCTGGATCCTTGGGTGCGAACAAGGCACTGGTGATTGATGGTGTGATTCCAACTGTCAGTTCTGTTACTAGTGTAGCAGCAGACACGGCCTATGGTGCTGGTGATACGCTGTTGCTTACGTTGAACTTTAACAAAGCGGTTACGGTCAGCGGTACGCCACAATTAGCCCTGGAAACCGGTGTAAATGATGCAGCTATATCTTATGTAGGCGGCAGCGGCACGAACGCATTGAATTTCCAGTACATTGTGGCTACAGGAGATACCAGCAGTGACCTGGATTATACCGGTACAACAGCATTGGCTCTGGGGGATGGAAGTATCGTAGACGCTGTAGGAAATACAGCGAATCTGATTTTACCTGCTGTAGGTGCCACAGGTTCTCTGAGCGCCACAAAGACACTGGTGATTGACGGTGTAATGCCGGCTATTAGTACAGTTTCCAGCAATGCTGCGGACAGCACCTATATTATTGGAGATACCTTACTTATTGTAGCCACATTTAGTGAAGCGGTGCTCGTGTCCGGTACACCACAGCTTATATTAGAAACTGGAGCCGCTGACGCAGTTGCTGATTACAACACCGGTAGTGGTACAGCTTTATTAAGTTTTCAGTATATTGTTGCTGCCGGTGACATCAGTGCAGACCTGGATTATACCATTACAACAGCCTTAGCTTTGAACAGCGGTACAATCATGGATGCTGCGGGAAATGTAGCGGATTTGGCTTTGCAGACTCCTGGAACAACGGGATCATTGGGTGCGAGTAAAGCGTTGGTGATCGATGGATTCGCACCAACAGTATACACAGTTTCTTCATCCAGCACGGATGGTATATACAATATTGGCGATACGTTGGCTATTGCGATCACATTCAGTGATACGGTCACAGTAACCGGTACCCCGCAATTAACGTTGGAGACAGGTAGTTCTGATGCGCTCGTAGCATATCATAGCGGCAGCGGCACCACGACCTTGAATTTTCGTTATATTGTAGCGAGTGGTCACATAGCTAGTGATCTGGATTATGACAGTACAGCGTCGCTGGCCTTAAATGGCGGCACCATAAATGATCGATCAGGGAATGCAGCTACTCTGACATTACCTGTTCCTGGTTCTTCTGGATCCCTGGGTGCGGAAAAAGCACTGGTGATCGATGGAATTGCCCCTACCGTTAACGCAGTTTCTTCTTCAGCCACTGATGGTACTTATAGTATTGGTGATACACTGGATATCTCAGTAACCTTCAGCGAAGTGGTTTCCGTTTCGGGAACACCCCAACTGACCCTGGAGACAGGTACAACCGATGCGGTGGTTGATTACACCAGCGGCAGTGGTACATCCACACTTACTTTCAAATTTACAATAGCGCGGGGTAACACAAGCAGTGACCTTGACTATACTGATACCACAGCACTGGCCTTGAATGGGGGATCGATAATGGACGCCGCTGGCAATAGTGCCAATGTAATTTTACCTCTACCGGATTCGACAGGTAGCCTGGGGTACGCCAAAGCACTGGTCGTTGATGGCGGTGCACCATTGGTGAGTTCGGTGTCTAGTACAGCTGTTGATTCCAGCTATATAATCGGTGATACATTAGCTATTACCGTGGTCTTCTCAGAAGCAGTCGCTGTTACTGGTACGCCAAAACTCACATTGGAAACGGGTACCAGCGATGCGGTCATTTATTACGCCGCCGGCAGTGGAACCTCGACCTTGAGTTTTGAATATGTGGTTGCCTCAGGTCATACGTCCTCAGACTTGAATTACGCAGATACGACCTCCCTGACGCTGAATGGCGGTACTGTGCGCGATACTGCTGGTAATGACGCCAGTCTGACCTTACCTGGTCCGGACTCCACAGGTGCGCTGGGGGTAAATAAAGCGCTGGTAATCGATGGTATCGTTCCCACAGTGAATTCGGTAACCAGTGCCGTAGCTGATGGATTGTTTAAATTAGGTGACACGCTAGCTATAACCATAACATTCAGTGAAGCAATTACAGTAACAGGTACCCCGCAGTTGACCCTGGAGACCGGGAATAATGATGCGGTAGTTGATTATTCCAGCGGCGGCGGTACATCAATATTGACTTTCCAGTATTTGATCACTGCTGGCGACAGCACCAGCGATTTGGATTACGTGGGAGCCATAGCACTTGGCTTGAATAGCGGTAGTATAAGGGATACCGCTGGAAATAATGCCACACTCATATTGCCAGAGCCGGGCGCCAGTTATTCATTAGGATATAATAAAGCACTGGTAATTGATGGTCTAGTACCTACAATCTTTTCCGTCACATCCACAGCTGCCGATACAGTTTATAAAATTGATGATTTGATCGCGGTTATAATTACCCTAAGTGAAGCTGTTGTTGTTGACACAACTGGTGGTAAACCGCAAATTATATTAGAAACTGGCGCTACGAATGCCATAGCAGATTATAGCAGCGGTAGTGGTAGTGCAACACTCACTTTTAATTATACCGTAGCCAGCGGTAATTCCAGTAATGACCTTGATTATACCAGCGATAGCGCGCTCACATTGAATGGTGGTACAATCGTGGATGCGGCGGGCAGTTCTGCGGATCTGACTCTGGCTGCACCTGGCGCTGCTGGCTCACTGGCTGCGAATAAGGCCTTATTTATCGATGGTGTATCACCGGTCGTCACATCTGTAAGCTCTAACGCGATAGATACCACCTATAGTATTGCTGACACAATAGGAATTACGGTTACTTTTAGCGAGGCTGTGACTGTGACCGGCACACCGCAACTCACTATGGAAACCGGAGATTCGGACGCAACGGTCAACTATACGGCTGGTACAGGGACCAATGTGCTTACGTTTAATTATATCGTTGCCAATGGGCATTTTTCTACCGATCTGGATTATAAAAGTACATCTGCATTAGCACTTAACAGTGGGAACATTACGGATGCGGTAGGCAATGCGGCTACCTTGACATTACCAGCACCCGGTTCAGCGGGTTCACTATCCTATAGTAAGGCCCTTGCACTGGATGCAGATCCGCCAACTGTAGCACAGGTAATATCAACCAGCGCGAACGGTAATTATAAAATGGGTGATACCCTTACAATTGCTATTATTTTCAATGAAGCAGTCCTGGTGACTGGTGCCCCGCAATTAACCCTGGAAACAGGCACCAATGATGCTGTAACAGACTATGTAAGCGGTAATGACACCACAATCATATTATTTCGGTATATTGTTGCGGCCGGGCATGTGAACACAGATCTTGCATATGTCAGCACTACCGCGCTGGCATTGAACAATGGTACGATCATGGACGCTGCTGGTAATAATGCCACCTTGACTTTGCCCGCCCCTGGCGCCAGTTTTTCTCTCAGTTCCAATATGAATCTAAATGTCGAAGGTGTTTTGCCAGCAGTACCCACTGGCTTAATAGCAACACCAGGGAATATACAAATACAGTTGGATTGGACCGCTAATTCAGACAATGACTTGGCTTCATACAAGGTTTATGGCGGCACATCTAGTAACCCAACAACACTATTGTCCACAATAACAACTGGTACCGAAACCTATACCCAAACAGATCTTACCAATGGTACAATTTATTATTATCGTATTTCTGCAGTGGACAATGTTGGCAATCAAAGTGCTGAAACTGGCGATGTCACCGCCCTGGCCCATGAATTATCTATGACCAGCTCACTGGATTTTGATGGTACTGATGATTATGCTGTCGGCAACGCTAGTACTGATTTTGATATAGTAGATGAGTTTACCGTTTCAGCTTGGATCAAAGCTGATGAAATAAAAAATGCTTCAATAATTGATAGGCTACCTTATTCTGGAAGCAATGGGTACCGGTTAAATACTCGGGAGAATGGTGAAATATGGGCAACATTTGGCACCGGTGAAACAAATGTGGTGGCCAATACCAGTAGCAATTATTACATGACTGGAGTCAATTATCTGGTCACCGGTGTATACAAGGATGGTAACTACGTGAAACTGTACGTAAATGGGAATCTTATTGAAACAGTTACAACCGAGATTTCATTTAGTACTGATAAATCTTTAGAATTTGGAAGGTGGTATAATACTGTTGGGGATAATGAATATTTTAATGGCCTAATCGATGAGATCGGTGTCTGGAACAAAGCACTTTCAGCAGCGGAACTATTAACTATGTACACGGAAGAGGGCAATACAGATTTAAGAACAAACAGTGGTTATTATGTTTCTGCAGCGAACCTTAAAGCCTACTGGCGCTTTAGTGAGAGCACTGGATTTACGCTATATGATATCAGCGGTAAAGGTCACCATATTTCGTTTACGGGTGCGGTGTGGAATACGGATGTAATTGATGTAACTGGACCTACTCTTACTGCTGTAAGTGCAGCAGTGGATGATGGTTTGTTTGGCATAGGTGATACAATAGTGGTAAATGTAAGCTTTAATGAAGCTGTTACTGTCACAGGTACCCCCCAATTAACGCTCGAAACAGGTACAACAGATGCGGTGCTTGATTATGCCAGTGGAACTGGAAGTGCCACGTTAAATTTTTCCTATATCATATCGAATGGAGAAAGTAGTGCCGATTTGGATTATGTTGGCACAACATCATTAGTATTAAATGGCGGTACTATTAAAGATGCCGCTACAAATAATGCCGATCTAGCGCTGCCAGAACCAGATTCCACAGGATCTTTAGCGGCTACGAAAAATATTGTTATTGACGGAAATCCTCCCACGGTCACCGCAGTCTCATCTTCAACACAGGATGGAACCTATAATATCGGTGACCTGGTAGCGATTACTGTTACATTTAATGAAAACGTAATGGTAACTGGTAGTCCCCAATTAACCTTGGAGACGGGTGCGACTGATGCCATCGCTAGCTATACTAGCGGTACTGGCACAACTACTCTGACGTTCAATTATAATGTGGGACTTGGTCATGAAAACAGTGATCTAGAATATAATAGCACCAATGCGCTGGCATTGAATAGCGGGACGATTGTGGATGCAGCTGGTAATAATGTTACACTTACCTTGCCAGAAATAGGTGGTACAGGCTCCCTGGCTAATAATAAGGCGTTGATGATTGATGGAGTAGTTCCAACGGTAAACTCTGTTTCAGCAAATACCGTAGACGGATATTATAAAGCTGGTGATACATTGGTAGTAACCGTTGCATTTTCAGAAATTGTAGTTGTTACTGGTATTCCACAGCTTGTATTGGAAACGGGATCAAATGATGCAGTGATTTATTACAACAGTGGTTCTGGTACTGTCACATTAAATTTCAATTATATAGTTGAATCAGGCCATAGTAATAGTGATCTGGATTATGTCAGTACAAGTTCATTATCCTTAAATAATGGTTTAATCAGGGATGCAGCGGGTAACGATGCTACCTTGACGCTACTTGAACCGGGATCTTCTGGTTCTCTGTCTGCGAACAAAGCACTGGTAGTGGATGCCATTATTCCTACAGTTAGTTCCGTTTCTTCTACAACACCGGACAATATCTATAACATTGGAGATACCCTGGTGATCACTGTGAATTTTCCTGAGACAGTGGTGGTGGATACAAGTGCAGGGAAACCACAGCTTACGCTTGAAACGGGAGCAGTAAATGCTGTAGTTGATTATACCTCTGGTAGTGGATCAACGGCGCTAAGTTTTCAATATATTATTGTCCAGGATCATACTAGTGAGGACCTTGATTATATCGGTACTGACGCATTATCATTGAATGGTGGAACAATTCGGGATCTTGCCAATAATTACGCAACTCTGACCTTGCCTGCGCCTGGTGCGTCCGAATCACTTAGCGCGAATAAGGCGTTGGTTGTAGATGGAGTCATACCTACAATAATCAGTTCCATATCTTCAACTTTGGCTGATGGTACGTACAAAATTGGGGACACACTGGGTATAGCGGTAAATTTTTCTGAACTTGTGTATGTGTCAGGTACCCCGCAATTAACAATGGAAACGGGAGACCCAGATGGTGTAGCTGATTATGCCAGCGGTAGTGCTACATCTACATTGATTTTCAATTACATTGTTGTTGGTGGGCATAATTCCACTGATCTTGATTATGCCAGTGACTCTGCATTAGCGCTTAACAGTGGTACAATTATAGACCCTTCCGGGAATAACGCCAATCTTACCCTTCCAATTCCAGGCAGTCCAACATCTTTCAGTGCGAACAAAGCCATTATAGTAGATGGAATTGTACCAACGGTTGATAATGTTTCATCACCGGATAATGATGGAATGTTAATATTTGGTAGCACAGCTGGTATTACGATTACTTTTAGTGAGGTGGTTGCTGTTACAGGTACCCCGCAATTAACCATTGAAACCGGTACAAACGATGCTGTATTGGATTACACCAGTGGGTCCGGTAGTGCTACACTTACCTTTAATTACACAGTAGCCGCTGGGCATACAAGTAGTGACTTGGATTATACCAGCAGCAGCGCCCTGGCCCTGAACGGGGGCATAATCAGGGATGGATCAGGAAATGATGCTACTGTCGCTCTACCCGCACCTGCAGGGACGGGTTCATTAGCAGCAAACAAGGCACTGGTTGTGGATGGTGTGGCCCCGCTTTTAACATCGGTCACATCTGCCGTGGCTGATGGTAATTATATGATCGGCGATACAATTCCTATTTCGATCGTTTTTGATGATACTGTTTACTCGACAGGCACTCCCCAGATATCATTAGTAACCTCTAGTTCGGGCAACACGCTTGTTAATTATAGTACCGGTTCTGGATCACCGGTATTGATATTTGACTATGTCGTAGAAGTTGGTCACGAGAGTAATGATCTGGATTATACCAATACGTCAGCGTTGACGCTAAATGGGGGCACGATCAAGGATCTTTCTGGTAATAATGCAACCCTGACCTTGATTTTACCTGGTACCACAGGTTCCCTTGGTGACAGTAAGGATTTAGTGGTTGATGGAATAATCGCTGCGGTCAGCGGTGTAACATCAGCAGAAACAGATGGTTATTACAGCATTGGCGACACGCTGGATATTACCGTATCTCTAACTGAAACTGTGAATGTAGACGTTACTTCTGGGAGGCCACAGTTGACCCTTGAGACTGGTAGTGTGGATCATTCAGCGAATTACATCAGCGGCAGCGGAAGTGAAATAATCACGTTTCAATATATTGTACAAGAAGGCGATGCCAGCTCGGATCTTGATTATTTAAGCAACACCGCTTTGGATCTCAATGGTGGTACGATTAATGATGTTGCTGGCAATAGCGCTGAGGTTTCACTGGCGGCACCAGGGGCAGCAGGTTCTTTATCAAGCATTAAATCTTTGATCATTGATGGTGGTGTACCAGTTGTCACCATGGTATCATCACAAACATCTGACGGTACCTATATTATAGGTGATACGTTGAACATCAACATTACCTTTAATGAGAATATTTACGTTTCCGGGTCACCGCAATTAACCTTGGAAACTGGATCAAGTGACGCCACTTCCAGCTTTGTAAGTGGAGATAGTTCTACCATAATCAGTTTTCGTTATATTGTAGAGAATGGTCACAATTCTGGTGATTTGGATTATACGTCCACGTCTTCATTGGCATTAAACAGCGGTACCTTACAGGACATTGCCGGGAATGATGTATCACTATCTCTGCCTATTCCGGGACAAAGCAGCTCTTTGTCTGCCAATAAAGCCCTGATCATTGATGGCCTGCAGCCAACGGTAGCAAATGTATCATCGTCGCTGAATGATGGTCTGTACAACATTGGCGATAATATTCCCTTAACAGTAACCTTCAGTGAGAATGTTTTAGTTACTGGAACTCCACAATTGACTATTGCAACTGGAGATTCCAATACTGTAGTGGATTATGCCAGTGGTAGTGGCACAAATACACTTACATTTAATTATGTTGTTGCTAACGGTGATTATGTGACGGATCTTGATTATCTGGGCACGAATGCCCTGGCATTGAATAGTGGAGTGATTCAGGATGTAGCCGGGAATGATGCTACAGTAACCTTAGTTGCAGCGGGAGCGGATGGGTCACTAGGTGCAAATAAGAATATTCTCGTAGATGGTATTATTCCAACGGTGAGTAATGTATCAGCTGCGAACGCTGATGGTTTATATATGATTGGTGACAGTATAGTTATTACAGTGACATTTACTGAAGCAGTAGATGTTACTGGTACGCCGCAAGTAAATCTCAGCACAGGTTCAGCAAATACGCTTATTAACTATGTATTGGGGTCAGGTACTACAACTTTATCTTTTGATTATGTTGTTGAATCTGGTGATAGTGTAGGTGATTTGGGTTATGCCGATACGAGTGCTTTAATACTAAATGGTGGATCGATAAAAGATGTTGCTGGAAATGATGCGACACTAGATTTCACCACACCGGGTGCAGATGGATCCCTGGCCGCCAATAAGACATTGGTTATAGATGGGGTATTAGCAGTTGTGAATGCTGTTTCCTCATCCAGTTCCGATGGCACTTATAAAATCGGAGATACTCTCAATATTGCTATCACTTTTAATGAGTCCGTTTTTACCACTGGTGTTCCCCAGCTAACTCTTGAAACGGGTGATGGGGATGCAGTGGTTGATTATAGCAGCGGCTCGGGCAGTACTACATTAAATTTTTCATACATAGTATTTGAAGGTCAAAGCACAAATGATCTTGATTATACAACGACTAATTCATTAGCTCTCAATGGTGGTAAGATAAAGGATGCCGCGGGTAATGATGTAATTTTAACACTCCCAGTACCAGCCTCTACCTATTCCTTATCAGACAGCATGGACTTGAATATTGATGGTATTTTACCATTTATTTATTCTGCGACATCTCCTACGGCAGATGGTACCTATCTAGTTGGTGATACTATTGATATTAGTTTTACCTTCAGTGAAGAAGTGAATGTTTCAGGAACACCGCAATTAACACTGGAGACGGGGAACACAGATGCAGTTATCGAATATCTCAGTGGCAATGGATCTACCGAACTGATTTTTCGATTTATTGTTGAAAGTGGCTATAATTCAACCGATCTGGGCTATGCTAGTGATAGTGCCTTGGTCTTGAATGGAGGGACAATCACCGATGTAGCTGGAAATGGGTCATTATTGAATTTACCAGAGCCAGGATCCACTTTTTCTATTAGCGGTAGTAAAGAAATTTATGTTGATGGAGATATACCTGATGGGCCAACCGGATTGATTGCTACGCCAGGCCTGGGTAAAGTAGATCTTAGCTGGCAGCCAAATACAGAAAATGACCTAGCCCATTATAAAATATTCGCGGATACAACATCAAACCCAAGTGTGTTAATAACAACAGTTGCAGTTGGTACAGAAAAATATAGTGATGTTGGCATTACTGATGGTGTCGTCAGGTATTATCGTATTTCCGCTGTCGATCTTGCCGGTAATGAGAGCCAAAATACAAGTACTGCGTTTGCTATGCCGCATGATCCCGGTAACGTGCAGTGTCTGAGTTTTGATGGTGGTGATGATTATATACAAACGCCTCTGGGTGGAAATATGCTGCCCCTCACAATATCAGTCTTGTTTAAACCGGATGTTAATTCCGGCGAACAATCAATCGTGGATAGCGATGTTAGTGGTAGTTATGGACAATCATTAATTCTTGGTTATATGGATAGCGATAATACGGTAGATGTACAATATCATAATGGATATTATGATTCACCATTCACTTACAGTCCTGATAAATGGTATCATGCCGCAGCTGTTTATGATAGTGGTTCCGTATCGCTATACATGAATGCCGAACTAGTTGGTACGGAAACATTCACTCAGGCCGCCCCCGATGGCAGCAATTTTCGAATTGGTCGTCATAATAGCGGTGATCCACAATGGTACGATGGCAAAATTGATGAAGTGATTATCTGGAATGATGCACTTAGTTTAAGCGAGATCCAGGCAATCAAGAGTAATCCGCTGGATATAGACCTGAACGCTGATACTGATAACTATCTATCATCTGCCGATGTAATAGGCTATTGGAAATTTGGTGAAAGTTCCGGGTCTGTGGTCTACGATATAAGCGGCAATGGTAACCATGGAACTATAAATGGTGCCAGTTGGGATTCAGAAGGTGTGGATATGGTACCACCGGCAATGCCAGAGAGCCTTTCAGCAACGGCCGGTAATAGACAGATTACTTTATTCTGGAATCAGAATACAGAAACTGATCTCTATCAATATTTGGTCTACGGAGGGACAGATCCGTTCCCTGCTACCATTGTAGCCACAAATTCCAGTATCAGTGATACAACCGTTATAATTAGCAATCTTGAAAATGGCACTACCTATTACTATCGCTTATCTGCCATTGATTATGCCGGTATGGAAAGTGAAAAAACTCTTGATGTTTACAGTATGCCAACCCCACAAAAATATGAAGTGGGTCCTGGCGGTACTGGAGATTTTACTTCGATTCAAAGCGCCATTAATTTTGCCGCAGATGATGACACATTGATTGTTTATAGCAGCACCTATTATGAGAATATTGATTTACTTGGTAAAGCATTGATTATTGGCTCAGAATATTTGACATCGGGAGATACAGCCCATATTACCAGCACTGTTATTGATGGTCAGCTGAATGGTTCTACTCTAACCATATCAGATGTGTCTGGCACGGAAGTAAGATTGGTTGGATTTACCATTCAAAATGGCAGTGGCTCAGATGGAGGAGCCATTTATTCCAGTAATTCCAGTCCAGTTTTGGAAAACCTTGTCGTCACGAATAGTACCGCCACAAATAATGGCGGAGGAATTTATTTGAATGGAGGTAATCCGAGGTTATCAAATATTACTATAGCAAATAATACAGCTGCCAATAAAGGCGGTGGTATTTATTTGCAGAATAATTCGAGTGCGACATTAAATAAATTAACGATTGTGAATAATTCCGCTATAAACGGTGGCGGTATTTCTCTGAATTCATCAAACCCGACAATTACCAATTTGGTTATTTCCGATAACAGCGCTGATTCAGCCGGTGGTGCTGTTGCCATGTACAGTAATTCAAATCCGGGGGTTTATAACGCAGTGATCTATGATAATTATGCCGGTCTATTTGGCGGAGCTATGCAAATATCTAGATCGAATCCAATGATCGGCAATTCTACAATTATTGCTAACCATGGGGAGTTCCACGGCGGCGCTTTGCATCTGACAGATGAATCTGAAGTTGTAGTAACTAATTCAATTCTTTATGAAAATATACCGGAACAATTTTTTATCAATGATCCTGAAGATTCACTAACTGTTTCCTTCTCCGATGTTGAGGGAAATTTCGATGCAGTGGATTATTCCCATGAGTCAGAAAGTGTAAGTACGTCATTGGTTACCTGGGCACAATCAAATATCGATGTGAATCCATTATTCAGCGATGCCAGCAATGACGAATACAGTTTGTCTGATTATTCTATGGCCATCGGTGTGGGGAGCAGTGTGAACAGTTTTAATTCGGATATCAATGGCTGGAATAGACCATCACCAATTGGATCTGATCCCGATATGGGTGCTTATGAAAATCTACGATCTATACCAGATGTATGGCTTACCCTGGTAAATGATCAATTTTTTATAAATGAGGATTCGACATTTTTATTTAATCCCGTCTTGAATGACAGTATAGTAAACATACACCTAGTTGATCTTGCTATCGTTGACTCTGCCAATCACGGTATCTTGCAAATAGCGAGTGATTCGACTATTTCTTATCAGCCAGATCAAAATTATTTTGGGAAGGATACGATATTATACGCCTTTAATAATGCCGAACGTCGTGATTCCGCTTTAACCATCATAACCATTTATATGCTGCAAGACGACCCACCAGTAATAACGTCCTCGGCCACATCCTTTGCGGTTGAGGATGAAACCTATAATTATTTATATGATGGGTATGATCCAGATATTGGCACAAACCGCTGGGAGATTGAGAACGTTCCTACCTGGCTTTCAATGGAAAATGACAGTATCATTGGAATACCGCTTGAAGGCGATCTAGATACCAGTTTTCTGCTTATTTATTCTGATTCGTATTTTTCTGATACACTTGAAATAGGAATTTTTGTCACGCCTGTGAATGATCCGCCCGAGATAAAATCTGCTGATTCCATTCTCGTTGACGAGTCAGAATATTACGTTTATCATGCCTCCGCTGAAGATCCAGAAGATTCTACCCTTATCTGGATCTTTAGCGATTTACCAACGTGGATGAGTACGGCAGGAGACAGCTCTTTTGGAACACCCAATGAAGGTGCCCCTGACACCAGTTTTCGTATAATGGTATCGGACGGCGAATATTGGGATAGTACATTAATTTTTGTAGATGTTATTCCGTATGATGATCTTCCAGTTATTACATCATCAGATTCATTATTAGCAATCGAAGATGAATTTGTAACCTTTAATTTTGCGGGTTATGACCCGGAAGGGTTGCCCATTTTGTGGTCCGTGAACCACTTACCAAGTTGGTTATCTATGGAAGGCGATGACGTTTCCGGTATTCCACGCGAGGGCGATCTTGACACATTATTTACACTATTTGCTTCAGATGGTTCGCTTAATGATTCATTAGTAATTGGTGTATATGTCACTCCGGTAAATGATGTACCAATGATAACATCGCACAATATTGATACTGCTTATGTGGATGAATACTTCGTTTATTATCCCTTGGCTACTGATCCGGAAGATTCTACCCTGGTATGGGAATTATTGGTAGCACCGCAGTGGATGACTATTGCTGGAGACAGTCTATATGGCCTGGTAGCTAGAGGAAGTGACGACACCTTGTTTACAGTTGTTGTTTCGGATGGGGAACTGGCTGATACATTGGATATCATGCTTGAGGTCATTGATATTAATTATCCGCCGGAAATCGCCTTTACGCAACTTGTTGGCGAAAATCATGATGATATAGAGCTTTCTTTTCATTTATATGATTTTGACGATGATGACCTTGACTATGATATTAGTTTTACCACTGATGGTATAACCTGGAATAATGCCAGTATTAGTGAACAGAGTGGTATCGCTGGGCAGGATACAATGATGGTAATATGGCATTCAATGTCAGACCTTGATGGAATATATAATTCAAACGTGCAGGTGAAGATTTTTGCTTACGACCTCGATACTGATACATTGCAAACACCAGATGATACATCTTCAATATTCATCTCTGACCTTTTTGCGGTTGATAATCATATTGGCTCATTGAATGTTTCAATGGCAGAAACAATGGATGAATATTTTGGTGATATTGCTTTAACCTATGCAATTGAAGATACAACCGAGGATCTCTATGCGATCAATATGAACTACTCTCTTGATAATGGGAATTCCTGGCTTCCGGCTACACTTCAAGGCAATCTGACTGGAATAGGTATCGTAGATTATCTCGATTCACTCACTTGGATATCTGATGATGATCTGTTTAATACAGATACAAACATATTGCTGGAAGTATCAATGTCAGATGGCTGGCAATCTAATGAATCAAGTCAGATAGCTATTCATTTCGATAACCAGATTTTACCGTTATTAACCACCGTTCAACCCGACACCGGTCAATATATGTACTGGTATGATCAGATTACTCTCACATTTACTGGTCAAATGGATCTTGAATCCTATTCAGATGGTGTAATACTTGAAAGCGACCAGCGCGGAGTACTTGAATACGATGCAGAATTCACTCAGGGTAATGAAGTAGCGCAATTAACAATCACTCCAGTAGAGACTTACTACGCTGATGAACAAATACGAATATCAATCAATCAACAGCTAAGTGATGTGTGGAATAACCCATTTGACGGTAATGGTAATGGTGATCCTGATGGGGTAGCAGATGGAGATACAATTCTATTCACTATAAACCTGTTAGGTGATTATGATAGATCCAGTCTAGTTGATTTTGAAGACCTTGTTGCCTTGCAGCAGAATTGGTGGGATGAAACCGTTACACCAGCGGACGAAATTGGACCTGCTGCAGGTACACCGCCCTTTATGCAGATCCAGCCTGATTCGAAAATGGATTTTGAAGACCTGATGATATTTGTTCAGATGTGGAACTGGTCTACCGGGTTTGATTATGATGGAGGTAGAATTGCTAGGAGTAGCCAAACTGAAGAAGATTATGCCAAGATATCAGCCAGTTATCCGCCACCGCAAGTTGGTGATGATGTGGAAGAACTATACTTAAATGTAGATTTCGATTCGATTCAAGCTGTTGGGGCCCTAGGTTTGGAATTATCATTTGATCCAGAAGTAATTGAATATGTAGATCACTTATCGCGATTTGACCAGTACTGGACAGAATTATCTTACCATGATTCAGCAAATCACCGTATAGTTATACAGCTGGCAGATTTAGTTCAGAAACTCCGTATACAGCCTATGAATAAGCAGGTCAAGCTGAAGTTCCGCCGGTTGATAGATACAGAGACTGAAGTTATCTGGGGAATCGATCTGCGGGATCGCGCTGGTAGGATTCGGGAAGTTTTTACTCAATCATTCAAATTCAGTACAACAGCACCGCTGCCTGAACAATATGCACTTCATCAGAATTATCCAAATCCATTTAATCCCAGTACAACCATCCGCTATGACTTGCCGGAGGACAGTTATATTCGCATTGCGATCTACAATATTTTGGGACAGGAAGTTCGAGTCCTCGTAGATGGATTTGAGCCTGCTGGTTTCAGGTCAATCCGCTGGCATGGAAAAGATAATTTCAATCGCAATGTCAGCGCTGGTGTGTATTTTTTACTCATGGAATCAAAGGATTTCACGCTGACAAGAAAATTGATACTTTTGAAGTAGGCATAATCAGCCCTTCTGACTTTTTCCCCACTGCAGTAATTTCACCGAGCGATTATGACAAATTCACGTGGTAACATATTATGGGTTGATGATGAGATCGATCATCTCAAACCACATATTCTTTTTTTAGAGGATAAGGGATTTAACATTAGTCTGGCGACTAATGGACCAGATGCGGTTGCATTGGTCAAGGATGAAACATTCCACCTGGTCCTTATGGACCAATTCATGCCTGGTCAGGATGGTATAGAAACAGTCCGTCAGTTAAATGAGTTGCGCCCTAATCTGCCGGTGATCATGATTACCAAAAGTGAAGAAGAATGGCTCATGGATGAAGCTATTTCGCAGAAGTTAGCGCAGTTTCTGATCAAACCAGTAAGTCCGACCCAGATATTTATGGCTTGCAAACAGGTTCTGGAAGACACCAAGATTCGTGAGGAAAAAGTTACCAGCGGGTACTTGAAAGAATTTCAGCATATTGAGAGCAGGTTGCAAGAGGATCTACAGGCTCACGAATGGTGGGATATATATAATAGATTATCTAAATGGCAACTCAACTTTGATGAACATAAGGACATAGGGTTGGGGAATATACTTGCTGAACAAATTCATACCTGTAATCGCGAATTTGTAAAATTCGTTGATGAAAATTATTGTAATTGGGTCAACAGTTCTGACCGTCCAAACCTGTCGGTGGATGTTGTTCCTGAATTTGTAATACCTATTTTGCGGAAGGATAAAAAAGTTTGTCTCATTGTGGTTGATGCTTTACGGCATGATCAATTTCTAACCATCATGCCGGAAATAGGACAATATTTCAACATAGACATTGGTTACCAAATGTCACTATTGCCCTCCGCCACGCCATTTAGTCGGAATGCGATCTTTTCGGGATTATTTACCGATGAATTATGTCGAAAGTACCCGCAGCAATTGGAATTGATGAAGTCTGAAGCTTCCAGTTTGAATAAATATGAAGCTTTATTTCTGGAAGACCAGTTAAAGAGAAACCAGTTGGAAAATAAAAATGTGATTTACCATAAGATCAATGTTGCCGAAGAAGGCCAGCGTTTTCAAAAACATTTATCTGATTACAAACAATCAGATTTAATGGCCATTGTAGTAAACTTTGTTGATATGCTGGCGCATAAGCGCTCCGAATCCGATGTTTTGAAAGAAATGGTGCCTGATGAATCAGGATATCGTTTTGCGGTGCGTACCTGGTTTGAGAATTCATGGTTATACCGTACCCTGCGTGAATTGAGTGAAAGTGACTTTACAGTGGTCATCACCAGCGACCATGGTACTGTTCGCGTTCAGCGTGGTGTTTTGGTTGGTGCAGATCGAGAAACTTCCAGTGGTGTTCGCTATAAGTATGGACGAAACTTGAATTCCAAGGAAAAAAATGCACTGATAATTCGTAAATCATCAGATTACCGGTTACCGGAATTGGTGCATCAGACCAATTATCTTGTGGCCAAGGATGATGTGTTTTTTCTTTATCCAAACCAACAGCATCGCTATCAGGGTAAGCTTAAAGGAAGTTTCCAGCATGGGGGCATATCCATGGAAGAGATCATGGTTCCAGTCGTGACCATGAGAGGCTATTAATGTCACCCCGTGTATATCGATGTACCTCTGTCACTGAAACACAGTCTTTTGCCGCAGATCTGGCGAATTCTTTGCCAGCAGGGATAGTAATTGCACTTATCGGAAACCTTGGATCTGGTAAAACTACCTTCACTCAAGGTTTTGCTAAGGGGCTCGGAATAAGTGAACATGTTGGGTCACCTACTTTCAAATTAGTTAGTGAATACGATTGTGAAAAGGGTAAGCTAATTCATGTAGATGCTTATCGCCTGGACGGAATCGATGATTTTTTGAATATTGGTGGCGTAGATATCCTAGCAACTCCCAGCGCGATGATTCTCATTGAATGGGCAGATAAGCTTGAGACAATTCTGCCACCGGATGCGATACGGATTTCATTTGAGAGAGTATTGGATGTGGAAAATGAAAGACTGATTTCCATAAATGGATTAAGTACATGAAAATCCTGGCGATTGAAACAGCTACTGAAATTTGTGGAGTATCCTATATTGAAGATGGTAATGTAATTGCCACAGTAGAGGAAAACATCCCCCGGCAACATGCAAAATCACTTCCATTATTTTATGAAAAACTCGTTGCCAATACAGGACTGATATTATCTGATTTAGATGGAATTGCGATCTCAATTGGGCCAGGATCATTCACCGGGTTACGGATCGGTTTAAGTTACAGTAAAGGACTGGCTTTTGGTCAGGGTTTGCCATTAATTCCTGTACCGACTTTAACGGCATTAATGGATTCTGGCGGTGAATATTCGGGGGCAGGTTTAGTGCTTTTATATTCCCACAGGGATATTGTTTATGCACAAAATTTTACCTGGGATAATGCTTCAATTCCGCAAAATGATCCAGGTCCGTATCAATGGGATGATATCGAGCAGAATGTCAAAAATATGGATCATGTGGTCTATTGGGGCTGTGATCAGTTTATAAATGATTTGAAACATGTTCAGGAAGGGAATCCATCGGCTGAGATTATTTCTATATTAGCCCACCAACATTTTGATGAATGGGTAATAAATAAACCGTATGATCTCGTACCCAACTATATTTCACCATTTGAATTTGGAGAAAGGAAACATTGATTCGTATCGCCACATTGAATGACCTTGCAGACATCTTATCAATTGAAAAAAAAATCTTTAAACATCCCTGGTCAAAAGAACAACTGAGTTGGGAATTAAGTTCTCAACCTGTGGCAGAGAATTATGTCATGATAGCCAAAGGTAATATGATTGGATATATATTTTCCCATGTAGTTGATAGTGATGCGCAAATACTGAATATTGCCATTGATATTCCATTCCAGCATAAAGGTTATGGCGAACAATTGTTATCATATTTTCTCGATCAGTTTAATGGAGATAGTAGTATTCATTTGGAAGTAAGAAAAAGTAACTTTCCTGCCATTAATCTTTACCTGAAATTCGGGTTTCATGAAACGGGGACTCGGAAAGGATATTATTCTGATGGGGAGGATGCAATAATTATGCAAAGAAATAGTCTAATCCATGGCTTGGTTTAAAAGAGAAAAACAAAAGATTAAGCCCGTTGTGAAGAAGGGTGTTCCTGATGGCCTATGGGTAAAATGTCCAACATGTTCTGAATTTCTCTATAAGCCTGAACTAGAGAAATCTCTTTCAGTATGCCGTCACTGCAGCCATCATTTTCGTGTCGAGCCCTCAATCTATCATAGTCTATTACTTGATAGCGGATCGTCGAAAGAATTATACACTAACCTTGAATCTGAAGACGTACTGCAGTTTAAAGCGGGTAAAAAATATAAGGACCAACTTGTTGCAGCAAAAAAGAAGACGGGTCAAAAAGATGCGATAAATTGCTATCATGGTAAGATTAAAGATCGGGATGTTGCCTTAGGGATCATGAATTTTGCGTTTATCGGCGGTAGTATGGGGTCAGTAGTTGGAGAAAAAGTAGCTAGGTTGATCGATTATGCTCATGAAAATAACCTGCCAATAATATTAATATGCGCTTCGGGCGGTGCACGCATGCAGGAAGGGGCCATATCATTGATGCAGTTAGCAAAAACAAGCTCAAAATTGGCGCAATTTTCAGAAGGAGGTGGATTATACATACCAATCCTCACTGATCCGACAACAGGAGGCGTTACAGCAAGTTACGGAATGCTTGGAGATATAATTTTGGCTGAACCAGGTGCACTTATTGGCTTTGCTGGACCACGCGTAATTAAGCAAACCATTGGTCAGGATCTCCCTGAAGGTTTTCAACGCACGGAATTTCTCAAGGAAAAGGGTTTTGTGGATCATATTGTCACCAGGGACAAAATGAAAGCCACTCTATACAGTTTAATTTCCATGTTAAAATGAGAAAACGGCCGTCTATTCTGGTAACTAACGATGATGGTATTCACGCACCGGGAATCTATGCGCTCTGGGAAGCGATGCAAGAAATGGGTGATGTTACCGTTATGGCACCGAATACTGAAAAAAGCGCAGTCGGCCATGCTGTTACTATTTCTGATCCAATTCGTATAGAGCCTATTACGAGACACGGCGGTTTCGAAGGTTATGCTGTTAATGGTACACCAGCAGATTGTGTGAAGATCGCTGTTGGTTCTTTTCTGGAAGTAGAACCGGATATAGTAGTGTCTGGTATAAATGCAGGTGCCAATGTGGGGTCCAATATATTGTACTCTGGCACAGTTTCTGCGGCAGCGGAAGGTACCATGTTGGGTATTCCATCAATTGCCTTGAGCATTAATACGTTTAAATCTGATTATTACGATTTGGCCAAGTCTGTTGCCCAAACCATGATGACAAAAGTATTGGACAATGGTTTGCCGAAAGGAACTTTACTTAATGTGAACATTCCCAAATGCAGCGCATCTAAATGCGCCGGCTATAAGATTACTCGTCAAGGGAGTGAATATTTTCTTGATAAGCTTGAAAAAAGGGAAGATCCCCGCGGTCGTCAATATTTCTGGATGGGTGGTAAAATAATAAATAATGATAAATCTGATGATCAGGATGGCAATGCATTGGCCAATAATTGGATTAGTGTCACTCCTATTCAATATAAATTAACGGACAATTCATTATTAGATACTCTCAGTGATTGGGGCTTCGAATGAGCGGATATAAAAAAGGTGGTGTGATCATCCTTGATTTTGGATCACAATATACTCAGCTCATTACCAGGAAGATCAGGGAACAGAATGTTTTTTCAGAGATCTTACCTCACGATACAAGCCTTGCCACTGTCATGGCACACGAGCCCAGAGCAATCGTTCTTTCTGGCGGTCCCTCTAGCGTTTATGAGAAGACCGCCCCCAGTTATGATAAAGAAATTCTTGATTTAGATCTACCGATACTTGGCATTTGCTATGGTTTGCACATATTGGCTCAACATCACGGCGGCTGTGTTGAGTCAACAGGTAAAGGAGAATATGGTTTTGCCAATATTTCGGTAAATGGGGGTTCGCAATTACTGAATTCCGTATCTAATGGTTCCCAGGTATGGATGTCGCACATGGATCGGGTTACAAAAATTCCGGATGGTTGGTCTGTTATCGCTGAATCTTCGAATAATGTGGTGGCGGCCATGGCTAGCGTGGATTCAAAACGGTTAGCTACACAATTTCATCCAGAGGTTTCTCATACAGAATATGGCCACCAAATACTGAAAAATTTCTTGTTTGATATTTCCGAATGTGAGCCTGATTGGACAGCGGGAAATTTTATCCAGGATCAGATAGAAATAATCCGTAATCGTGTTGGTAACGGCAATGTTCTTATTGGTGTCAGCGGCGGGGTTGATTCTTCAGTTTTGGCTGCTATTATACACAAGGCAATTGGTGATCAAGCCAAGGCTGTTTTGATTGATCATGGATTATTGCGGAAGAATGAAGCAGCAGAATGCGTTCATGCATTACAGGATGGCCTGGGCGTAAATATTCACCTTGA
>Ga0310122_10000446_pt1 | contig 26190 bp, 16 predicted proteins | sample CB6_Bottom_1051__FD_203503 | JGI IMG/M metagenome (GOLD analysis project Ga0310122, IMG submission 203503) | Marine microbial communities from Western Arctic Ocean, Canada - CB6_Bottom_1051 | ecosystem: Environmental > Aquatic > Marine > Oceanic | place: Canada: Western Arctic Ocean | collected...
TGTCGTCGACGACCAACATCAGGAGGCCGACGAGCAGGGGGGCGATGCGTTCGCCGCCGCGGCCGAGCACGTTCTTCACGGCGTAGATCCGGCCGCGGGCGGCGATGGGGTAGCCGTCGGCCAGCACCGCTCCCTGGACGGGGTGGGTGTTCGCCGTGCCGAAGCCCATCAGCACGCCCACCAGGAAGAAGCCGAGTGCCGACGCCTGGAACCCGCGGGCGAACATGGCGAGGCTCCAGAACAGGGTGGCCACCCCGATCAGCCGCATGCGGTCGACCCGGTCGGCGAGCCTGCCCATCGGCACGGCGAACAGGGTCGAGGTGATCAGACCACCGATGCCGATGACGGCCAGGCCGGCGTCGGACACGCCGAGGCTCTCCTGGATCTCGGGGCCCAAAAGTGACGGGATGGCCAGTTGGAGGGCATCGACGGCGTCGAGCGTGCCGAGCACGGCGATCACGCCCACGCCGCCCACCGCGACGCCTTCCCGCAGGGTCATCGGCTTGTCGCCGACGCCCGGCAGCTCCTCGTCGGCGCGGATCTGGACGGTGTCCGCCGACGCCGCCTGCTGGAGGGCCTGCTCGTGCAGGAGGGCCTGTGTGAGGTCGGCCAGGTGCTCCCTGTCGACGTCGCCGTCGCCAGACGGGCCGGTCGTCATGTGATCCGGCTACGGGGTCATGTCGATCGGGTCGCCGAGGGCCACGAGCTCACCGTCTTCGTCGGCCGAGGCGTCGAACTGGACGAGCCGGATGGTGTCCCCACCGTTGTACCTGCCGGGGCCGAACGAGACGAACGGAATCTCGGGCAGCGACGTGTCCGTGAGTGACTCCAGCCCGACGAGGAACGAGTCGTTCGTCAACTCGATGCCTGCGGCGGTCGCGGCCTGCACAAACAGGTCCAGGTCCCGGCAGACGAGGACGGTGTAACTCCAGTAGTTGGGGTCGTCCTGGGTGTTCTCGACACCCGGGCCCGGTCGCTCGAAGCGAACGTCGGGTTGGGCGGCCTGGACGTCGTCGAGACACTGCTGGGTCTTGGCATCGATGGGATCGGTGGAGAGGCTGACGCGGTTCGCAGAAGCGATCGTCCCGTCCAGGTCGGCGGGCGAGACGCCTGCGTTGATGGCGGTCGTGAAGTTGTCGGACCCGATGCTCGCCAGCCGCACACCGAGGTCGCCGTAGGTGATGTAGCCGGTGGCCGCCGCCCCGAAGATGATGATCCGGTCGAGCCCGGCCTCGCGGACCTGTTCGCGCATGATGTCGATGTGGCTCTCCATCGTGTCGTCGTCCAGCACGAGGTCGTCGATGTTCAGGGTCAGTGCGATCTCGATGCCGAGATCAGCGAGGGCCGCCTCGATGTCGGCCTGCACACGATCGGCGGTCACGACCCCGTCGAAGTGGACGCCGACTGCGGTGGCGCCGTCGAACCATCCCATGTCGTCGAGGGCCCCGACGAAGGTCACGTCCTGTGCCGTCCCGTCGATGAAGAATCCGCCGATCGGGGCACGGGCGCGCTCCAAGGCCTCTCCCGCTGCCCCGACCTGGGATCCGACGAGGATGGTCTCGTGTTGTTCGAACACGCAGAAACTTCCGTCCCCGCGTAGGCCACCGAGCACGGCGAACACCTCTGCGTCCTCGGTCAATGCGATGCAGGCCCCGAGCATCCCGGCGTTGTCGGCCGGGTTGAATCCGGCGACGGTGAACTCGAGGCTCCGGTCGTTGACGCCGCCACCCGCGTTCACGGCACCGGTGAGTGCCTCCCAGACCAGGTCGGGGTCTCCGAAGAACCCGAACCCGAAGAGGGTGGTGTCCCAGAAGCCCACGCCGATCCGGATCGTGTCCTCGGTGACGCCACGGAAGCTCGCCGTGTGCGGAGCGACGGTCGTGGTGGTCGTCGTGGTCGTGGTGGTCGTCGTCGTGGTCGTGGTGGTCGTGGGTGCGGTGGTGGTGGGCGCGACGGTCGTGGTGGACGCGGTTGTGGTGGTCGTGGGCGCGACGGTCGTCGTCGTGGTCGTGGGCGCGACGGTTGTGGGCGCGACGGTCGTGGGCGCGACGGTCGTGGTCGTGGTCGTCGTCGTGGTCGTGGGCGCGACGGGGTCGTCGCTGGAGGTGCACGCGGTGGTGAGCAGGCCCACGGCGAGTACCCCAACCAGAATGCGTCGAAGGTGGTGGTTGGTCATGGTGTTCCCCTGGGCAAGAGTTTCTCTTGTCAATAATATATACCAGTGGTATAAATAAGTCCAATGGTTTCCGAGAAGGATCACATGACGACATCAGCGAGCGCCGCGATCGACCGTGGCGCCTTCGACCCCGATGATGTCATCGCCCAGATGACCCTCGAGGAGAAGTGCAGGATGGTCTCCGGTGACGGGGCATGGATCGTGCCCGGATGCGAGCGGCTCGGCGTCCCGGACTGGTGTGTGAGCGACGGCCCGGTGGGGGTCCGCGGCCGTACCGTCGGACCCGGGTTACTCGTCCCCGGGCCGTCTGCACTGGCGGCGACGTGGAACCCGGCCCTCATCGAAGATGTCGGCCAGGCGCTCGGCACCGAGTGCAGGGACCGCAAGGTCGACCTCCTCCTGGCGCCAACGGTCAACCTGCACCGTTCCCCCCGGGGCGGCCGCCACTTCGAGTCCTACAGCGAGGATCCCGAGTTGAGCTCGCGCACCTGTGTGGCCTTCATCGACGGCGTCCAGAGCCGGCGGGTGGGCGCCTGTGTCAAGCACTTCGTCGCCAACGACCAGGAGTTCGAGCGATCCACGATCGATGTCGACGTCGACGAGCGCACGCTCCGGGAGATCTACCTGCCGCCCTTCGAGGCCGCCGTCACCGAGGCGGGCGTGAGGTCCGTCATGGGTGCGTACAACTTCGTCAACGGGCACCAGGCGTGTGCCCACCCGGAACTTCTCGTCGACGTACTCAAGGGGGAGTGGGGGTTCGAGGGGTTCGTCGTCACCGACTGGAGTGCCATCAAGGAAACGGTCGCCCCAGCCCGAAATGGGCTGGACCTCGAGATGCCGGGACCCGGCAGATGGTGGGGCAGCGGTCGACTTGAGGCATCCGTCCACTCCGGCGACGTCGATGAGGTGGCCGTCGACGACAAGGTCCGCCGCATCCTCCGGTTCCTCGAATGGGCCGGCCGCCTCGGCACCGACACCGACCACGACGAACAGAGCGTCGAGCGGCCAGAGCACCGGATCCTCGCCCGACATGCCGCAACGGAGTCGATGGTTCTTCTGAAAAACGACAACGGCCTACTCCCGCTCGGCGAGGACGTGACCGTCGCCCTGATCGGCCCGGGCGTGGCGAAGACGGCGCTGCTCGGCGGGGGATCGGCGAGCCTGGTGCCCCACCGGGAGACCAACGTGCTCGACGCCGTGGGCGAGCGCCTCGGCGATCGGCTGGTCGCCACTGCGCCCGGTATCGACATGCGTCGCAGGGCGGCGTCCGTGTCACGCGAGCGGGTCCCCGACGGCGTGACGTTCGAGCTCTTCGACGGCCTCGACTTCACCGGCGAGCCCTTCGCCACCGACATCCGGTCCGCCGCGTTCTACGTGTGGTTCGGCGACAACTGGCCACAGGGGCGCGATGCGATGTCGGTGCGGATCACCTGCCGCTATACGGCCGGTGAGACCGGGCGGCACCGCTTCAGTGCGCTGGGATTCGCGCATGCGCAACTGTTCGTCGACGACCGACTTGTCGCCGACAACCGGGTCGACGGTTTCAGCGCCGGCCTGGGCCAGGACTGCGGAGACGGGTACCTCGATCTGGAGGCAGGCCGCACCTACGACATCCGACTGGACCACCGGCCCGATGACACGGGCCAGTGGGTCTGCATGGTCGATGTCGGCATCGAGCCTGCCGTTGCCAGCACCGAAGCGGGCCTTGTCGAAGCGGAGCGGGCCGCCGCTGCTGCCGACATCGCCGTTGTCGTGGTCGGCTCGACCGCCGAGTGGGAGTCCGAGGGCGCCGATCGGGACTCCATCGAGTTGCCCAACGGCCAGGCCGAGCTGGTTGCGCGGGTGCTCGCCGTCAACCCCGACACCGTCGTCGTCCTCAACTGTGGTGCTCCCATGGCCCTGCCCTGGTTCGACGAGGTCCCGGCGGCCCTCCTCGCCTGGTATCCCGGCCAGGAGGGCGGGGAGGCGATCGCCGATGTGCTCGTGGGCGAGGCCGAACCCGCCGGCCGCATGCCCACCACCTGGGCCCGTGAAGAGCGGGACACCCCGGCGTTCCTCAACTTCCCGGGCGAGGCCGGCGTCGTCCGCTATGGCGAGGGCATCTTCGTGGGCTACCGGTGGTATGACGCCCGCGGCATCGAGCCCATGATCCCCTTCGGCCATGGCGGCTCCTACACGACCTTCGATTGGGGGCGGCCGGCGGTCTCCGGAGCGGGTACCGACCTCGTGGTCGAGGTGCCGGTGACCAACACCGGGACCCGGACCGGCAGCGACGTCGTCCAGGTCTATGTGTCTCCCCACGATCCGCCCGTGCCCCGTCCGGTCAAGGAGCTCGCCGGGTTCGCCAAGGTCCGGCTCGAGCCGGGCGAGACAGGTGTGGCGCGCGTCGGGCTCGGGGAGCGGTCGTTCGCCCGCTGGGATCCCGTCGTGCACGACTGGGTCGTGGATCCGGGCGACTACACGATCGTCGTCGCAGCCTCCGCCGTCGATGGACGCGGCACCGTCGAGGTGACGCTGCCGTAGCCAGCATCAACGGGCCCCGAGCCGTCGCTCAGTGCGTCTCGCCATCGACGCCGACCGCTTCGAGCACGTCGTCGTCGTCGTTGTGGGAGTGGGTGAACCCGAGTTCGCGCTCGATCTTCACCGTCGTCTTCGGCCGGAAGGCGAGGATGTAGGCCCGCCGCGATCCGGCGGTCGTGTTGCCACCCGACCCGTGCATGACCCGCTCGTTGTGGACCGTCACGTCGCCCCTGCTGATCGGCACCGGGACGACGACATCGCCGTCGAGCAGGTCGGTGCCGAGCGCATGTGACTCACCACGGTCGCCGAACTGCGGAACATGGGGGCGCAGATCGGCCTCCTGCATCACGGCGGGGACGAACCGCATGCAGCCGTTCTCGATCGTCGAGTCGTCGATGCCGAGCCAGAGGGTGGCGGTGCGGGTGTCGGGGGTGTCGGGCCAGTAGGCCATGTCCTGGTGCCAGGCGAACACGGCGTCGTCCTTGAAGGGCTGCTTGGCCAGCAGCTGGTCGTAGTCGATGACCATGCCGTCGCCGCACAGCTGCCCGGCCACCGATGCGGCCCGGCGCTCGAAGACGTTGCCCTGCCATGCCGGGTGGTACCGGCGCGGGAGCATCACGTTGATGATCGAGAAGTCCTCCGGTGATCGTCCGTAGTCGCCGGCCATGTCGCAGTAGTCCTTGCCGGGCACCTCGATCTCGCGACGCAGGAAGCGGTCGTAGGTGGTCTCGAGCGCGTCCACCTCGTCGCCGGTCAGGAGGCCCTTCAGGTGCACGTACCCGAACTCGGCGAAGTGGGCCTTCTCCTCGTCGCTGACTCGATAGGAGTCACCGTCGATTCGCTCGTTCACCACAGTTCCCTTCCGACACGTGTCGATACAACTGGACAAATCACGTCAGATTGTAGTGGGCGGACTCCTCCGTGGCCTCCAGCGAGCACGGCCGGTCGAGGTCTTCGAACCCGGTCCGTGATGCGCCGCGAGGGCAGCCACGCCCTCCCTGTCACTCCGCCAGGCCGGCCCCGGTGAACAGGTCGGGCAACGGGTCGGGGAGCGGGTCGCCGATCGACAGCAGTAGGTCGAAGCCGTACAACTGTGAACGGAACCGATGCAGCGTGTGCGGCAGCTCATCGACCCGGGCCACGTCGAGGTCGATGGCGAACACGACACGACCCTCCTCGAACCAGCCCTTGAGGCCGGGCCGCGAGTGCACGATGCCGTCGATGCGCTGGCGCACGTCGAGGTCGTCCTCGACGTTGGTGGCGAGCACCGTCGAGATTCGCAGCACCTGCTGGTCGACCACGTCGTGGAAGGTGACCCGTACCGCCGGGTTCCCCGTCACCGAGAAGGCATCGTCGGCGATCGACGTCACGGACTCGCCGGCCTTCTCCAGGATCTCCATGGCGTGGGGGACCAACCTGGCGCAGGCAAGGTCCGCCGGCGAGACCCAGGCGGTCCAGTCCTCGGCGGCGACCTGCAGCCACTCGTCGAACACCGACAGCGTGACTGTTTCCGAACCCCGTGTCGCGTTCCTGACCAGTTCGGTGAGGCAGGCGGGCCAGAACCCGAGTTGTGCCGAGCCGTCGGTTTCCGCCGGAGTCCGGAACGTGGCCTTGTGGCCCCCCGCTATCGACCAGTTGGCCAGGAACCCGATCTCGCCATCGCTGATGCCCAACTCGAGGGGCGGCGGCTCCGCCTGCTCGAGCCCGGTTGGAGGGAGCGATGCCGGGTACAGGCAGTTGAACAGGCGGGCGGCCTCGATGGTCGCCGAAGCGGTCGGCTGCCAGGGATTGGGGAGTTCGTAGCCGGACGGGACCGGCAGGAGGTCGTGGACCGAGCTCGAGCCGTTGCTCCCACGCACGGTTGCATACCGTTTGTCGTCGATCGTGAGCACGCACCCGCCCTCGAGGTTGGCGAGGACGGAGCCGTGGATGACGAGACGCGTGGGCAGCGCCACGGCGAACGACTCGATCCACGGTACGTCGTGTCGTACCTCGACGAGCGTGCCGTCGACGCAGCGCAGCCGCCACTGTGGATCGACCCCAAATTCGGGAAAGGGGTGCTGGAGGACCGGCGGGTTGTCCCGGTCGTCCCAGGCCGTGGCCTTGGCGACGCGCACGATTCGCTCCCACTCGTCGGCGTCGATGGGGATCTCGATGGTGCTCATACCTGGCCCCCGAGGTGGGGGCCGACGGTCACCTCGACGGGTACGTCGGGAGCGGCGACCGGAGCGACCGCCCGACGGGCGGTCCGTTCGGCCTCGGTGTTCCGACGGTGCGAGCGCCGCTCGCCCTGCCGCTCGCGGCAGAGTTCGTCGAGGTGGCACATGACGGCCTGCATGCGTCCCGGCTCGATGTCGCCGAACGTGTAGTTGCCGGTCTCGGGGTCGAACGACGCCCAGCCGTGGCCGAAGACGCCGTCGAAGCCGGCGTCCTCGAGCAGGCGGCGCAACTGCCGCAGCCGGACCCGTTCAGGATCGGCGCTGTTCGAGCGGTTGGTGCTGGATGCCTGGTTCGTGGCTTCTTCGTGAATGGTCAACTTGCCTCCTGTATGGGGGGGGTGATCGAAGGAATCCCCAGTAGTAGAGGGGAGTACGTGGCTGCTGTGACAAGGAAAATTCAGTCGGCGTCGAGGCCGTTGTCTTCTTCGCCCTCGACCCCGGTTGTGCCCGATTCCTGGTCCCGCAGGCGGGCATCTCGCCAGGCCCGAAGCGAGTCGTCGTCGTTCGAGAATCGCCCGAGTCCCTCGTGGTCGTCGCCTGTGGAACGCCAGTAGAGGCCCCGCTGCTGGAAGAGTTGGTGCGTCGGGTCCTCCTTCATCGGCTCGTCAGGTGGGAAGTAGTTGTAGGGCTCCATGTGCTCGATGACATCGACATGGATGTGCCAGCCGTCGATGCAGATCCCCCATTTGCATTCGCCATCGCAGGCAGTCGGTTCGAGTGAGTCCAGCCACTCTCTGACCTGTGCCTCTTCCTCGGCGGCGGCCTCCTGTTCGCGTTCGTCGATGCAGTTGTCGGTTCTCCATGCCGTGATCGCCTCTTCGTCGGAGTCGAAACGGTCCATGGCATGCCATCCGTGGTCGTCGTGGGACCAGTACAGGTCGTCGAAGCCGTAGAGCTCCAAGATGCCGGCGCTGCCGGGAAAGTCCCCTTCGTAGGACCAGGTAGCGAGGGGGAATTCCTCGGCGAAGTACATGAGGTCGTCGCCGACGTGGACGTCGCCGAAGCAGATGACGTTGGCGCAGGTTTCGCCGTCGCACGGGGTCGGTGTGGGTTCGGGCGTGGGCGCCGGCCGGGTTCGGCGGTGGGCGCGGGGGCGCCGGTCGGGCACCGGCTCCGGTTCGGGCTCCGGCGGTACGGCCAGCAGCCGCAGGTCCTCGTCTGCTTTCGGGTGCGCGGCCACGGCCTTCCGAACGTGTTCGTCCTCGTCGATTGCCATGCGCCGCAGGGCAGCCAGGGGACAGCGGCGGTTGGCGGCCACGTTCCGGCGGACATCGGGTTCGAGGTCACCAGCCAGGCGACCCAGAAGCACGGAAGTACTCGTCCGGTGCTCGGCGACGAAGCACCGAACCCTCGAGTCGTCATCTCCGGCCAATGCCTCGAGCACGTCGATGGGGGTTCTCGGATTGGCAGCGGCGAACCACCGCACGTCAGCGTGGTCGTCTGTGGCGAGACGGGAGATGACTTCGACCGGGGTCCCGGGGTTGGCCGCCACAGCCATCCGGATGGGATTCCAGTGTCCGATGTAGCGGCCCGGGACGTGCTCCACGTCGGAGGCGAGGGCATCGAGAACGTCCGGTGGCGTGTTCGGGTTCTCGGCGGCGGCCCAGCGGTACCGCGGGAACGGCGACCCGGCCAGGTGCCGGAGACCGACATCGCCGAATGCCCCGGGGTTGTCGAGGATGGCGGCGATGGGGAACATCCGCTCGTCGTCCATGAGGATCTCGACGGCCTCCGGAGGTGCGTAGGGGTTGTCGGCGACCGCGAGGCGGACCCGCACGATCCGGTCGCGTGCGAGCCGAACCAGCACCTCGACAGGGGCGGACCAGTTGCCGGCCACGGCCTCGCGGAAGTCGTGGTCCCGGACACGGCCGAGTTGCTCGAGGACATCGGGCGACGTGCGTCCGTTGCCGGCCACCGCGAGGCGCACGGGCCGGGTCCGGTCTTCGGCGAGGACCTCGAGGGCGGTGCGGGGCGCTGATTCGTTGAACGCCACGGCGAGGCGAACCGTCCGGTGGCGGTCGCCGGCCAGTGTGCGAAGTTGGACACTGCTGTCCGACCGTTCGGCGGCGATCACCCGGGCCAGGGGTTCGGGGTGTTCGGCCAGCGTCCGCAGGATGCTCGAACGTTCGCCGGTCTCGCCCCGGCCCCGAAGGGGCCCGGACAGCCGATCCCGGTAGCGCTGTGCATCCTCGGTGGTGAACGGCGGCCGCTCGGGCACAGGGGTGGTGGGGGTGGGATCGTCAGGCATGGTGCCCTCCTCATCGGTCCTGGCGGGGCCACCGTGTCCGCTGTCTCCAGCGTGTCGGTCGGCGGATCTTCAGCGGGCCAGGCCCCTCGGATCCTCTGGATGAGTTGTAGATCGACGGACACTCAGACCGTCATGAACACCGTACGCCACTGCTGTGACAGGTCGAGGTCGGGTTTCAGGCTCCGGCGAGTTCCCGGATGGCGGCGACGGTGCGGGCCAGTTCCTGAGCGGCACGACCGGGCCGACGCTCGAGGAACACGTCGGCCAGTGAGCCGTACCACCAGAGTTGCTCGTCGCTCCCGACGGTGAAGCGGTCCCATGCCGATGCGCCCTGGGTGCGGAGGTCCTCGAGCACGCAGCGGGAGTTGTGGCGCTTGTCGGCCAGCGCCACGCACAGCACGGCGTTGTCGACGTCCGGCTCGCGCAGGTGCGTCAGGTAGGCCTCCTTGCGGTCGCGCCACGGCGGCTTCGGCTCGCCTAGGGCGTCGCTGCAACTCGCCACGATTCCGGCCACCTCGTCGCCGAAGTCGGCCCGCACCGTCTCGACGGTTGCCTTCGTGTCCTCGACGGTGTCGTGGAGCAGGGCCGCCACGGCGATGGCCTCGGTGCGATGGTGGAGCGCCGGGTCGGAGGCGGCGTCCTCGATGGCGAAGCCGGCCACCACCAGCAGGTGGCTCACATAGGGAATGGGGGTCGCCTTGCGGAGCTGTCCGCCGTGGGCGATCCGGGCGAACTCGAGCGCCTCCGACAGGCGCCGTCCCAATATGGGTCCAAAAGTGGCTGAATCAGTCACGCATACCTCCACCACGAGCGTAGGCGCGACCTGTGACCTGTTGCCCCGGCGCACTAGGTTCCTCCGTCGTGGAAGACGACGATCCGACCGCCGAGGACGCCGAGACCATCACGCCCGACGAACTCGACGACCTGCTGGACGACGGCACGCCCACCCGCGTGGTGGTGCTGCGCCAGCCGGGCTCCGGGTTCGCCGTCGCCTCCGTCACGTTGGCGGTCTGCGGCATCGGCTTCGGCCTCGTCCCGATCCTGTTCCCCGTGGCGGCGGTTTTCGGCGTTCTGGCGATCGTGTACGGCACCCTCGGCCGCAGCAAGGGCCGCGACGGCCGGAGGCTCGCCACATCGGGCCTCGTGCTCGGGGTGCTGTCGCTGGTGGTCGCCGTGGTCGGCGGGGTGCTCGTCCTCCGGGCCGTCGACTGGGCACGTGCCGAGATCGACGACCTCGACGCCGAGATCGACAAGCTCAAGGAAGAGATCGAGGCCGAGGTCGAGGAGAAGGCCTCGGAGATCGAGGCCGACATCCGTGCCGAGATCGAGGCCATCGTCGACGACATCGTCGCCGACGTCGAGGCCAGCGTCGAGGGACAGGTCGGCGGCGTGGCCGACGAGGTCAAGGTCGAGGTCGAGGCCCAGGTCAACACCATCACCGCTGAGGTCGAGGCCCAGCTGGGGTCCGTCACGGACGAGCTCAAGGCCGAGATCCAGCTCCGCTTCGACGAACTCCGGGTCGAGATCGACGACGTCAAGCGGCTCATAGAAGCCCTGCGCTGACCTGCCCGGTTGGGTCCGGCCCGACCTACCGGCGCGACAATGCACGGCATGGACGACGCACCACGCCGCACGGGGTTCCACCACGTGGCCTACGCGTGTCGCGACGCCGAGGCCACGCGGCACTTCTACGAGGACCTGCTCGGCATGCCGCTGGTCCACACCGAGGTCAAGGGTGGCGACGGGGCCGACGGCGGCTTCTTCCGACACCTCTTCTTCGACACCGGCGACGGCACCTGCATCGCCTTCTTCGAGGTGCAGGGCATGGGCGAGCGGGACGACTACTCGACCGAGGTCTCGACCGGCAACGGCCTGCCCGTCTGGGTCAACCACGTCGCCTTCGCCGCCGACGAGGAACGTGCCCGTCAGGCCGAGGAGCGCCTGGCCGCCGACGACATCGTGCCGCTCATGGAGATCGACCACGGCTGGTGCGTGTCGCTCTACTACCTCGATCCGAACGGGATCATGGTCGAGTTCTGCCGCGACACGGGCGGCTTCGGCGACGATCCGGAGGCGGCCGCCGACCGTCTCAGTGGCACCGAGGACACCGACGAGTCCACCTTCCTGCGCCCCCTCGACCTCGCCGGCCTGCGGGGGTTCAGCCCGCTGCCGGCCCCACGGTCCGCCCCAGAGCCGGCCCAACTGGACGCCTGACATGCCCCGCCTGCGCCAGGTCCGCCGCTCCGACCTCCACCCGGGGGCCGAGCCGATCTTCCAGTTCATCTTCGGCGACCGCGACCCGGTCGACGAGCCGGGCACCGACACGGGGTCCCCTGGCGACTGGTGGTCCGTGTTCGCCCTCGTCCCCGACATCTTCGACCACGCCTGTTCCGGCATCGGCCTCTACCGGTCCGACCGGCGCCACATCGACCCCATGCTGCGGGAGCTGGGCCAGACGAGGGCCGGCTGGAACATCGGCAGCCGCTTCGTCTACTCGCAGCACTGCAAGTCGTGTCGCACCGTCGGCCTGTCCGAGGACAAGATCAGCGCCATCTCCCACTGGGAAGACGCCGACTGCTTCGACGCCCCGCAGCGGGCCGTCCTCGCCTACACCGACGGCATCACCCGGGACAACGGCAACGTGTCCGACGAGGTGTTCGACGAACTCCGGACCCATCTGTCCGACGAGGAGATCCTCGAGTTCACCTACATCGTGTGCACCTATGCAATGCACGGCGTGATGAGCCGGGCCCTGAAGCTCGAGTTCGACGCCGACGACGGCCCCGTCGAGGAGATCCCCGGCCCCCACGAGAGCCTCTCGGTCGAGCACACCCGGACCGCCCTGCGCCTCATCAGGGGCGGCAGGGACGACACGGTCCGAATCTGAAGCCGGGGCCTGAGGCGCGGCTCCCGGCCGCGGCCGAGTCAGCCGTTGACCGAGAACGAGCTGTTCGGGTTGATCTCGCGGTTGCGCCGGTAGAAGCCCATGTTCATCTCGAGGCCCGTGTACACGCCGGTGACGACGAGCGGGTCGGCGTCGTGGTCGTGGCCGTGCTCGACGGCGTCGATGAGCTCGGCCATGCAGTAGCCGGCCACCGGGGCGTTCTTGAACTGGTTGCCGCTCGAGCCGATGGCCACGTAGAAGCCGTCGAGGTCGGTGCGGTCGTAGATCGGGATCCAGTCGTCCGACACGTCGTAGAGGTCGACGATGCCCTTCTTCTCGTTGGGGATGCCGAGGGCCGGCATGCGGCGGGCCAGGCGCAGCACCTGGGCGTTCCACTGCTCGTCGGAGACGACGTTGTCGTAGTCGTCGGGGTCGTCGACCCAGACCTGTGCATCGCAGGAGGGGTCCTCGGAGCCGATCAGGATGTTGTTGCCGGTCTCGGGGCGCACATAGATCGCCAGGTCGGAATCCGAGGTGTGCATGCCGTCGGCCTCGAAGTCGACGCCGGCCGGCGCCGGGACGTGGTGCACCTCGTGGCGCAGCGCCTTCGTCTTGATGTTCATCGAGTCGTAGACGCCAGCCATCCTGTTGATGACGAACGAGTGCGGGCCGGCCACGTTGACCACGACCGGGGCGTCGATCTCGGTGCCGTCGGACAGCGTGACGCCGGCGACCCGGCCGTCTGCCCTTCGGATGTCGGCCACCGCCACGTTGAAGCGGAACTCGCCGCCCTTGGCCTCGGCGGCGCGCTGCAGGTTGTGCGTGGCGAGCTGCGGGTCGCTCACGTAACCGGAGTCGGGTGTGTAGAGGGCGCCGATGAGCTCGCCCTCGGGCTCGGCCCAGAAGCGGTCGTCCTCGGGGCGGCAGGGGTCGCCGTGGGTGCCGTGCTCGAAGAACGGGACCCGCTCGGCCAGGGTTTCGTTGTCCCAGATCTCGTAGGGGACGTCGACCTGGTCGAACAGCGGCAGGACCTTCTCGTGGTGGCCGCCCTCGAGCATGAACAGCACGGTGCCGCACTGCATGTACAGGGCGTGGCCGCGCTCGTCCTCGGCGTCGAGGTAGCCGGCCCAGTCCTTCCAGTACGAGAAGCCCTCGTAGGCCATGGCGACGCCGTCGTAGGTGGAGTAGTGGGCGCGCACGATGGCGCACGAGTTGCTGGTGGAGCCGTAGCCCGAGGCGGGCAGCTTGTCGAGGTTGAGGGTGGAGTAGCCCTTCTTCGACAGTTCGAAGGCGACGGCGGCGCCGATCACCCCGGCGCCGACGATGATGGCGTCGTACCGGTCTCGTTCGCTGGATTCGGGGGGCGCGGATTCAGGGTTCATGGCGTCGTTGCTCATGGGGAAACCTCAGGGCTTTCGAGTTCTTTGTGGCGGGCCACGGTGGGAGGACTGGCGGGTTCCAGAACCGGCGTCCGGCGGGCCTGCGCCACGCATCCGTTCGCCGGCGGGATCGTACAGGCACTCGGTGATGAGTCGCGCCGGCCGCATGTGGCCGAGGATCTCGACCTCGAAGCCGTCGGCGGCGGCCGGATCGTCGGCCAGGCGGGTCGGTACGTAGGCGAGTGCGACGCTGGCCTGCGAGTAGTGCGCGTAGCCGCCCGAGGTGACGAATCCGACGCATTCGCCGCCGTGGAACACGGGCTCGTCGTGGATGGCGTCGGCGACGGAGTTGTCGTTTCCCCCTGACTCACCCGGGTCGCCGACGTCGCCGACGTCGATCACGAGGGTCACCAGCCGACGTTGCGGCCCGGCCTCGAGCTCGGCCCTGGCGGCCTCCTTCCCGATGAAGTCGGCGGCCTTGTCGACCTTCACGAAGGGGCCCATGCCGGCCTCGGCCGGGGTGAAATCGGGTCGGAACTCGAGGTTCCACACGCCGAAGCCCTTCTCGAAGCGCATCGACAGGAAGGCCCGCCCGCCGAACGGGCGCAGGTCGAGGCCGTCGGCGGCGGCGACGATCGCCACACGCAGCGCCTCATGGTGCTCCTCGGCGCAGTAGACCTCGTAGCCGAGCTCGCCGGTGAACGAGATCCGTGCGGTGATGGTGGGGACGCCGCCGACCTCCATCTCGCGTAGGTCGCGGAACCGGAGCCCGTGGTTCGAGACGTCGGCATCGGTCAGCCGGCCCAGGAGCTCGCGTGAGTCGGGTCCGGCGATCGACCAGCCCATGAGGTCGTTGCTGCGGTCGGTGACACGGACCTGCCCGTCGCCCAGCCCCAGGTCGACGAGCCGCTGCTGGAACAGCCGCATCGTGATCGCCGGCATCGCCCCCGAGCCGAACAGCACGAACCGCTCGTCGTCGAGGCGCCCGACCGTGAGGTCGGCGGCCAGGCGGCCGGCCGGCGTCAGGATCGGGCTCAGCGCCAGGCGACCCCGCTTCGGCAGGTGGTTGGCCAGGATGCCGTCGAGGAACGCCTCGGCGCCGGGGCCGGCCACCTCGTACTTGGCGAAGTTGGCGATCTCGAGCAGGCCGACTCCCTCGCGTACGGCACGGCACTCCTCGGCGACGTGAGGGAACGCGTTCGAGCGGCGGAAGGTCGGCGTCTCGGCCTGCTCCTCGCCCTCGGGGGCGAACCAGAGGGCGTGCTCGAGGCCGAACGAGGCGCCCCACACGGCGCCCTGGGCGTCGAGGGCTTCGTAGGAGGGGGTGGTCCGCCACTTTCGGGCAGCGGGGAGCTCCTCGTTGGGGTACGTGATCTTGAAGCGGCGGCGGTAGTTCTCCTGCGACTTCAGGTACGTGTAGTCCTTCGTGGCGAAGTCGCCGAAGCGGGCCACGTCCATGGCGTAGACGTCCATCTCGGGCTCGCCGTCGATGATCCACTGGGCCAGGCACAGGCCAACGCCGCCGGCCTGGCAGAAGCCGGCCATCACGGCGACGGCCACCCAGTAGTTGGGGAGGCCCGGCACCGGTCCGATGAGCGGGTTGCCGTCGGGGGCGAACGTGAACGGGCCGTTGACGACCCGGGCGATGCCGGCCTCGTTGAGCACCGGCATGCGCTGCTGGGCGACTTCGAGGCGGTCGACGAAGCGGTCGAGGTCGGGGGTCAGCAGGCGCATGCCGAAGTCGAGCGGCGTGGTGTCGACCGACCAAGGCCTACCGGCCTCCTCGTAGGTGCCGAGCAGCAGCGAGTTGCCCTCCTGGCGGGTGTAGAGGTTGCCCTCGTAGTCGATCGTCACGGCCATCTCGGCGCCGAAGTCGATGATCTCGGACAGCTCCTCGGTGATCACGTACTGGTGTTCCATGGGGAGCAGCGGCAGCTCGATGCCGACCATGCGGCCCAGCTCGCGGGCCCACAGTCCGGCAGCGTTGACGACCACCTCGGCGGTGATGATGCCGTGCTCGGTGTGGATGTCCCAGGCGCCGTCGGACCGCTGCGTCAGGTCGCGGACCGGGTTGTTGCGGGAGACCTCGGCGCCGAGTTTGATGGCCGACTGGGCGTAGGCGTTGGTGACGCCCGAGGGGTCGATGTGGCCGTCTGCTGGCTCGAACAGGGCGCCCAGGTATTCGTCGGTGTTGATGAGCGGGTGGAGCCGGCTGACCTCGTCCATGGAGATGAAGTCGGCGTCCATGCCCATGTAGCGCGCCTTGGCCCGTTCGAGCCTGAGGTAGTCGAGGCGCTCGGGCGTGGAGGCCAGGTAGATGCCGCCCGGTCGGTGGAAGCCGCACGAGACGCCCGACAGTGCCTCGATCTCGGCGTAGAGGTCGAGCGTGTACGCCTGGAGGCGGGCGATGTTGGGGTCGGAGTTGACGGTGTGGATGACCCCGGCGGCGTGCCAGGTGGACCCGGCGGTCAGCTCGGAGCGCTCGATGAGCAACGAGTTGGACATGCCCATCCTGGCGAGGTGGTACAGGATGCTCACGCCGGTGACCCCACCGCCGATGACCGCTGCATCGACCCGTGTCTTCATGGTTGTCGCGTCTCCCGATCTCCTGTCCCGTGGCCTGTCCTAGTACCAGGCGTCGGGGACGGCGTCCTTCTTCTTGGCGACGAACTCGTCGAGCGCCTCGTCGACCCCCGCTGGCAGGGGCGGCTGCTCGTAGTTCGCGAGGCGGGACTTCCAGTCGGCGTTGGCCCGTTGGCGGGCGTCGAGCTCGCCCTCCTCGCGCCACTGCTCCCACGACATCGAGTCGCCGAACGGTGATTCGTAGTAGGCGGTCTCGTAGTTGGCGAGCGTGTGGGCTGAGCCGAGGAAGTGGCTGCCGGGTCCGACCTCGTGGAAGCCGTCCATGGCGAAGGCGTTGTCATCGAGGGGCATGCCCCGCAGCATCACGTGGAGCATGCCGAGGCGGTCGTTGTCGAGCACGAGTTTCTCGTAGTCCATGACCAGGCCGCCCTCCAGCCAGCCGGCGGCGTGGAGCACGAAGTTGGCGCCCGACATCATGGCGGTGAGCATCGAGTTGGCGCTCTCCTGGGCCGCCTGGGCGTCGGGCAGCTTGGCCGACGTGTACGCGCCGCCGCACCGGACAGGGACCCCGAGGCGCCGGGCCAGCTGGCCGACGGCGAAGTAGGCGAGGCCCGCCTCGGGGGTGCCGAACGTGGGCGCACCGGAGCGCAACGACATGGTGGTGAGGAAGTTGCCGTAGATCGCCGGTGCGCCGGGCCGGACCAGCTGGGTGAGGGCGACCCCGACCATGGCCTCGGCGTGGGCCTGGGCGACCGCTCCGGCCGGGGTGACGGGCCCCATGGCGCCGCCGAGGATGAACGGACAGATCACCATGCCCTGGTTGGCGGCGGCGTAGTGGCGGACCACCTCGGTGACCTGGCCGTCGAACACCAGCGGCGAGTTGACGTTGATGTTGCCCATGATCACGCAGTGGTCGTCGAGGTACCCGTCGCCGAACACGAGGCGTGACATCTCGATCGAGTCGAGGGCCCGCTCGGGGGCGGTGATGGCACCGAGCAGTGGCTTCGACCCGTAGCGGAAGTGTGTGGCCAGCATGTCGAGGTGGCGCTTGTTGACGGGCACGTCGGTGGGCTCGCAGATGACGTGGCCGGAGTGGTGCGTGTATTCGAGGGTCTGGTTGATCTTCACCAGGCGTTCGAAGTCGGCCATCGTGCCGTAGCGGCGGCCGTCGTCGAGGTCGCGCACGAAGGGCATGCCGTAGCCGGGGGCGAACACGGTGTGGTCTCCGCCGATCGTGACCGAGCGTTCCGGGTCGCGGGCGTGCTGGACGAACTCGCGGGGTGTGCTGCGGGTGACGATGTCCTTGACGAGCCCAGGGTCGAAGCGCATCCGTTGGCCGTCGATGGTGGCCCCGGCGTCGTGGAACAGGTCGAGGGTGACGTCGTCGCCCCAGACCTCGATGCCGACCTCGGCGAGGATGCGGTCGGCGTGCTCCTCGATCAGGTCGAGGCCGTCCTCGGCGAACAGGTCGTAGTAGGGGATCTTCCGTTCGAGCTTCTCGATGGTGCGCACGGCCCGGTCGCGGGCCCGCCGGTCGCGCGGCGAGCGTGTGCGGCGGGTGGTCATGCCGGGCCTCCGGCGACCACCGAGTGTCCGGTCGCTCCCGTCGATGGGATCATGGGTTCCTCCCGGTTGCCCGGCATCGAGGACAGGGCCCGCCGGAGGGGAGCATAAGGAACGACGGGTCGTTCGTGGTGATCACCGAAGCCCCGACCGACACGATTCGGGGGCGAGAGGCTCGAAGGCACCGCATTGGTGCCGGATTCCTCGCTGATTCCCGCGGATTGTTGCCAGTGAGCGGGATTGAGGCTACTGTCCGAGGCATCCATATGGACTGTCAACCTTCTAGGTGGGGGTATTCGGACATGAGCCCAACACACATGTCTCTTCGTAGGTTCCTGCGAGCAGGGGTGGCGACCGCCCTCCTTGCCACGGGCATGATCGTGGCGGCGCCTGCTGCCTACGCGGCCGACGCCACGTTCACCGGCTCCGTCGTCGACGACAACGATGCCACCGCCACGGGCGGCCAGGTGATGATGTTCGAGCCGGAGCCCGGCGTGAAGCCGGCCTACGGCGACATCGGGTCCGACGGAACGTTCTCGGTCAGCGCGCCTGCGGGTCCCTACTACGTCCTGGCCCTCCCACCGGCCGGCTCCGGCCTTGCCCCGGGCGCCACGCTTGATGTCGCCGACTCATCCGAGACGGCAGGCACCTACGCGCTCGCGGACCCGCTCACCTTCGCCACCACGACGCTCTCCGGCAAGGTCACCGACGAGGACGGGGTCGCCATCGAAGGCGCCTGGATCCTCGGGATGGACGCCTCGAGCATGGGCGGTGGCGGCGGCGGTGGCGGTGGCGGCGGCGGCGGCGACGACATGGAGAGCGGTGGCGGTGGCGGCGGCGGCGGCGACGACATGGAGAGCTCTAGCGCCAAGGACGACGGCACGGCCTCGACCACCCAGGAAGGCGATGGCGAAGGTGGTCCCGAGTACTTCGGATTCACGGATGCCAACGGCGACTTCAATATGGGGCTCCCCGTGGGCTCGTGGATCGTCTTCGCCTACAACCCGGCCAACGACGCCATGACCCCGCCCAGTAGCGACTCCATGGTCACCGTGACTGCAGCTTCGTCGACGACTCCTGAGGTCAAGAACATCCAGTTCCCGACGCCGAACGTGACTGGCACGGTCCTGGATCCTGACGGCAGCCCATACGCGGGGGCCTTCGTCATGGCGTTCCAGTGCGACTCGGGCGCCTATCAGGCGATGGGCGAGTGCTGGTTCGCCGGCGAGGGCGGCTTCGGCGTGACCGCCGCAGATGGGTCGTTCCTGATGGCCGTGTCCCAGCAGGGTACGTACCAGCTCGAGATCGAGCCGAAGGAAGGCGACAACTCGGTGGTCATGTACCGCGAGATCTTCACGCTCGCCGCTGCCGGCGATGCCAAGGTCTTCGGCACGATCAACCTTGCCGCGCCCAACGTGGTCGGCACCGTTTCCCACCCGACCACCGGACTGCTGAGCGACGCCTGGGTCATGGCCCTCCCTTCCGTTGACGGCCGTGCGGACTGGAGTTCCGGTCCGGTTGCGGAAGGGCCGACAAGCCGAGACGGCACCGGTACCTTCACCATGTCACTCGCCGCCGGCGACTACGTCTTCCAGGTCGAGCCTCCGTGGCGGAACAGCGCCGGCATGATGCGCTCGGAGACTGCGTATACCGTCGTCTCGGGCATGAACACGCCCGAACTCGTCATCGGCGTGCCCAATATCTCCGGCACGTTCACCAGCGCGGCCGGCGCACCCATTACGTGGGGGTACATGCGGCTGTGCGCCTCGGGAGGCGGCGACAACGCCTGTTGGGGTGGCAACGCCCCGGTCGGATCCGACGGCAATGGCATCGAGGGCAACATCGATGAAAGCGGCAACCTCTCCATCTCGGTGAAACCGTACATCGGCGTAGAGGAACAGACCGGCGGAACGTACTCGCTTCGCGTCGAACCCAGCCCGTTCGAAAACCAGGGCGCCTCGGCCACCGAGGTCGACATCACGATGGACGCGACCAACGCCGGGCTCACCGCGGCCTCGGTGGACGGCACGAGCGTCCTCAACTCCGACGGCACCATCTCGATCACGGCCGGAACCCCGAACCTCAGTGGCACCGTCGTCGACTCCGCGGGCGCTCCCGTTGGAAGTTCGCGGTCCCAGTGGGTAGGGGTGTGTGCCTACAACCAAACCACGCGCCAGCACTTCGGGTGTTCCGGTGCTGACACCGACGGCAACTTCGGCTTGACCCTGCCTGCCAGCGGGACCTTCGAGGTCAGCGTCGAACCACCCTGGAACAGCACCAGCTACGCCCGCAAGTCGTACACGGTCGTGACCGACGGTTCAGCAGCGATCACCTCCTGCCTAGATGCCGACAGCGTGGCCTGCACCACCAGCAGCGGCTTGTACCAACTCGCCCTGGGTAGCCCGAACCTCTCGGGCACCGTCAGCGGCTACGAGGGCAGCGTCGACGGCTGGATCGAGGCCATGAAGGGCATGGACCACAACGGCGACGACAGCATCGACTGGTACGACTGGGTGGCCGGTGGCCATGTCGGCTCGAGCGGGTCCTTTGCCATGTCAGTCGACGACGGCACCTACAAGATCAAGGCCAACCCGGGTTGGGCGATGTCCGGTGTCTCGGCTGCCGAGGCCAACATCACCATTTCCGGCAGCACGGTCACCTGCAACAGCGGTTGCACCGTGTCAAGCGGCTCCGTGTCGATGACCTGGGGCACGCCGAACCTCACGGGCGCGGTGGTGGCCGGCGGCAGCGCCGTCAGCGAGGCGCACGTCGAGATCAAGATCGGCATGGACGAGGACGGCAACGGCGTCATCGACCTCTCGGCGGGTGACTGGTACAGGTGGGATGACTGGGCCCAGGCCAACTCCAGCGGCGTGTTCGGCGCCTCGTTGAGCAGCGCCGGCACCTACCAGGTCGAGGTCTGGCCGGGCTGGGGCACCACCGGCTTCGCCTCGGCCGCCTATACCGTGGTCACCACCTCTGACGGGTCGACGGTGAGCGTAGTTTCGGTCACCGGGTCGACGGGTGTTGCGGTCTCGCCAGAGTCGAATGGCAGTTACAACTTGTCCCTGGCCACGCCCAACTTCAGTGGCGTCGTGGTCAAGTCCGACGGCACCACGGCGGCGCTCGATTCCCACATCGACGTCTTCCAGCAGGTCGACGGCAACGGTGACGGAAACTGGGACTACTACCAGTGGATCAACGGCACCCACGCCCAACCGAGTACCTCGGAGGGGGTCACGTCGGCCAGTTTCGCGATGAACATCGCGAGCGCGGGCACGTACGAGATCGAGGTGCATCCGTCGTGGACCGACACGGATTCGGTGCGACGCCGCGCCACGATCACGGCGACGAGCAGCGACAGCGGCATCTCGGTGTCGTGCAACGTCGCCAATGCGTGCGAAACCGCCGAGGACGGGACCACCACGATCACCCTGGGGTCGTCGAACATCAGCGGCCTGCTCACGGCTTCGGACGGGTCGACCCTGGTCTCCTGGTCGGGCGTCGATGCCCTCGCAAACACGGATGGTGACTCGGGCGGGACTACCGGCGAACAGATCGGCGGCACCGGCGACGGCTACGAGGACTTCATCGACTGGTTCAACATCGGGGAGACGGCGTCCGACGCGACCACCAACTTCAAGGGCTACATGGACGACGGTACCTACCTGTTCCGGGCCTTCCCGAGTTGGAGCGACCCGGACAGCCAGGTGACCAACTTCCTGGTGACAGTCGCCACGAGCGGTAGCGTCACCACGGTCACATGCAGTGGCCTGTGCAGCACCCCGACGGACAACGTCCTGTCGATCCAGATGAGTGCCGGCAACCTCAGCGGCACCGTCACCAGCAGCGCTGGGGGCGGGCTGGCCAACGCGCTCGTCTTCCTCTACAACGACACGGTGGGTGACGGCAACGGATCCGCCAACCTGGGGTCGAATGAGTTCATCCGTGACACCGTGACGAACTCATCCGGCGCCTACTCACTGCTTGTCGACTCCAACGAGTGCGACACGGGTCAGGGCAGTTGCGTGATCAAGGTGCAGCCACCGCCCTTGGCGAGCGGCAGTGCCATCGATGTCGACACCATCAGTTCGTCGGTCACCGTGACCGGTACGAGCGATTCCGAGACGTTGGACGTGACCATGGCGAGCCCGTAGGCGGAGCAAGCACGGGAAGACGGTAAGCATTTAGCCAACGCGAGGTCTGCGGCCGTGAGGCGGGCGCGGCAGAGGGGAGACAGGTCATGATGACGGCTACTCGGATAGTGCGGCCGGGTTTGCGTGTGCTTGCAGCGGCAGGGCTGGTCGGCAGTCTGCTGATTTTGTTGGCGGGTCCGGCGAACGCCGCGGCGCCGAGCACGCCTAGCGCGCCGTCCGTGGTCGCCGGCGTCAACTCCGTCACGGTCACGTTCAATACCGACCTGACGACGAGTCCGGCGGTGACCGCGTACACGATCGTCGCGCTCGATTCGGACCTGAGTGTCGTGGCAACCGAGAGCGTAGATTCGTCTGCGAACGCCTCGATCAGCCACAACGTGACGGGGCTCACCAACGGCACGGCATACACGTTCAAGGTCTCGGCCAGGAATACAGACGGGGCGTCGACGTATTCGAACGCCTCCGCTGCCGCAACGCCCTTCGGCGTGCCCGGTGCGCCGGGTACGCCGACACTCACTGCTGGCAACACCTCCCTGACCCCTGTCTGGACGGCGCCCTCGAGCAACGGCGGAGACACGATCACCGGCTACACCGCGACGGCCTCGTTCAACAACGCCGACGTCGCGATCTGCTCGACGACCGGCGCAGCCACCCTCACGTGTGAGATCTCGGCACTGACCGATGGATCGGGCGCCCTCACGAACGGCCGCTCCTACTCGGTGACCGTCACGGCAACCAACAGCGCCGGTATCAGCAGTGCCTCGGCCGCTGCCTCGGCCGCCCCTGCTACCACGCCTGGTACCCCGAGCTCCGTGGCCGGTACCGCAGGTAACGCCCAGGTCGTCGTTACGTGGGAGTTGCCGAGTTCAACGGGTGGTTCCGACCTGACAAAGCACCGCGCCGTCGCCACGCCGGGCGGCGCATACTGTGACACCTCCGACGGTACGACGACGACGTGTACCGTCACCGGTCTCGACAACGGAGCGGCCTACACCTTCAAGGTGACGGCCACGAACGAGCTCGGTGCCGGAACAGCCTCGGGCGCCAGTTCCGATGTCACGCCGGTCACCACGCCCGGAACGCCGACCTCGCTGGCGGGGACCGCCGCCGATGCCTCGGTTGCGCTGACCTGGACGGCGCCGACGGACACCGGCGGTTCGGCGATCACCGACTACACCGTCGAGTCGTCGTCCGACTCCGGCACCACCTGGACCACCTTCGCCGACGGCACCTCGACCACCGCCTCGGCTACCGTGACCGGCCTCACCAACGGCACCGCCTACACCTTCCGGGTGACCGCCGTCAACGCCCAGGGGTCCGGTACGGCCACCTCCGCCTCCTCGGCGGTCACGCCGGTCACCACGCCCGGCACGCCGACAGCGTTGTCCGGCACCGCCGACGACACGTCCGTCGTGCTCAACTGGACCGCCCCGACCGTCACCGGTGGCACGGCGATCACCGACTACACCGTCGAGTCGTCGTCCGACTCGGGCACGACCTGGACGGCGTTCAGCCACGACGCCTCCACGACGGCCTCATTGCGGGTCACCGGCCTCACCAACGGCACCGCTTACACCTTCCGGGTCAGCGCCGTGAACGCCGTCGGCACCGGCACCGCCTCGGCGACCGCGTCGGCAACGCCGGTGACCACGCCGACCGCAGCGACTTCGGTGGCCGGTACGGCCGGCAACGCCCAGGTCGCCCTGACCTGGACCGCTCCCACCGACAACGGCGGCACGGCGATCACCGACTACACCGTCGAGTCGTCGTCCGATGCGGGCACGACCTGGACGACGTTCGCCGACGGCACGTCGACGACGGCCTCGGCCACGGTCACGGGCCTGACCAACGGCACCAGTTACACGTTCCGGGTCAGCCCGGTCAACTCCGTGGGCACCGGCACGGCCTCGACGGCCAGCGCTGCGGTGATCCCGGTCACCACGCCGGGCCCGCCGACCGCCGTGGCGGCAACCGCCGACGGCACGTCGGCAACCGTCAACTGGACGGCACCAACAGTCACCGGTGGCACGGCCATCACGGGATACAAGGTCGAGCAGACCGTCGACGCCGGCACCACCTGGACGACGGCGACGGCCAACTCTGCTTCCACGGCGGTCACCGCCACCTACAGCGACCTGACCTCCGGTGCCAGCTACTCGTTCCGGGTTTCGGCCATCAACGCCGTCGGCACCGGTACGGCCTCGACGACCAGCGTCGCTGTGCAGACAGGACCGTCGGCAGGCGAGGTGAACGGCTGGCTTGCGACCGACAGCGCCAGCGACTTCCTCGCCCTCCTTGCCTTCCTCGGAGCCGATGCAGCCGAACAGGCCGCAACTAGGGCCGCAGAGGCCGAGGCATGGGCCGACAGCGCCGATGGCCGTAGGTTCCTGGGACTGCCGACCAAGGTCGAAGAAGAGGCCGCCACCACATGGGCCGACAGCGCCGATGGCCGTAGGTTCCTGGGGCTGCCGACCAAGGCCCAGGCGGACGCCGCCACCACGGCATGGCTGGCCTCCACCGAAGCAGCCAACTACCTCGGCGAGGGCCCGGCCACGACCACGGACTGGCTCGCCACCGACAACGCAACCGCCTTCCTCGGCGCGATTGCGGCTGCGGAGACGGCAGCTGCGACGGCGGCGACGAACTCGTGGCTGGCCACCGACGCGGCTACAGCGTTCCTGGCCTCGCTGGGCTGAGCACAGCGGCCCGGCCGCCGGGCCCATGACCGACCTGACGCCTGCGGGTGCGGCGGCGCTCGACGCCATCGATCCGCTGGCCGGGTTCCGGTCGGCGTTCGTCCATGACGACTCCGACCCGGACCTCATCTACCTGGACGGCAACTCCCTCGGCCGCCTCCCCACAGCGTCGCTGGACCTGGCCGACGATGTGCTGCGCCGGCAGTGGGGCCGGCGCCTCATCCGCAGCTGGAACGAGGGCTGGTTCGAGACGCCGCAGCGGATCGGCGATCGCATCGCCGAACTGGTGGGCGCCGGCCCGGACGAGGTGGTCCTGGCCGATTCGACCTCGGTCGTCCTCTACAAGGCGGCGGTGGCTGCGCTGAAGGCCCGTCCGGGCCGTACCCGGATCCTCACCGACGACCTCAACTTCCCCTCCGACATCCAGGTCCTGCGGGCCGCAGCCGAGGCTGCGGGTCCCGACCACGAGGTCGTGGTCCTGCCGACCGACTGTATCCATGGCCCCGTAGCCGGACTTGCCGACGCCCTGGTCGGACAAGGGGGCGCTGACGTTGCCCTGGTGTCGTTGAGCCATGTCGCCTACCGATCGGGCTGGTGCTGGGACCTGGCAGCGACAACCCGGATTGTCCACGAGGCCGGTGCGTTGGTGCTCTGGGACCTCTGCCACTCGGTCGGTGTCGTTCCGATCGACCTCGGCGCCGCCGATGCCGATCTGGCGGTGGGCTGCACCTACAAGTACCTCAACGGCGGCCCCGGCTCGCCGGCGCTGCTCTACGTGAACGCCGACCGGACCGAACTGCGCAACCCCCTGCGGGGTTGGTACGGCTCCGACGACCCGATGGGCTTCGGCTTCGACGCCGGCCCGGCCGACGGGGCCTCGCGCTTTTTGACGGGCACCCCGCCGATCCTCTCCACGGCGCTGGTCGAACCGGGTGTCGACCTCACCCTCGAGGCGGGGATGGACCGCATCCGTGCCAAGTCGGTTGCCCTGACCGAACGGTTCATCTCCCTCGCCGACCTGCACCTGGCTCCACTCGGGTTCGAGGTGCGCACGCCCCGCGACCCCGGGCAGCGCGGCTCGCACGTCGCGCTCTTCCACGCCGAGGCACAGGCCGTGTCCCAGGCGCTGGTCAACGAGGCCCTGGTGATCTCCGACTATCGGCCCCCGGACCTCGTCCGCTTCGGGTTCGCCCCCCTCTACATCGGGTTTACCGACGTCGACGAGGCCGTTCGGCGAACCGTGGACATCGTCGAATCGGGTGGCATCGACCGCTGGCGGGGCGTCCAGCCGGTCGTCCCGTAGCCCCGGTCAGGTTCCGGAGATCCGCCCGGCCACCCGTTCGGCGATGACGTCGCCGATGGCCAGCGAAGCCGTGGCCGCCGGCGAGGGTGCGTTCACCACATGGACCGAGCGGTCTCCGTCGACCATGTGGAAGTCGTCGAGCAGGGCGCCCCTGCGGTCGAGGGCCTGCGCCCGGATGCCCGACGGCGCCCGCCGGAAGTCGGCAGGGTCCAGGTCCGGGACCAGTCGCCTGGCCGCCTGGGCGAACCGCTTCCGGCTGAGCGAACGAAGGAGCTCGTCGAGCCCAGGCCGCCAGTAGCGGCCGACCAGCCGGGCCGTCCCCGGCCACGTCAGGGTCTCGAAGAGGTCGCGCAGTGACACCGCTCCTCGGCCGTAGCCCTCCCTGGCGAGGGCGAGCACGGCGTTGGGTCCGGCGTGCACGCGGTCGTCCAGCCCGCGGGTGAGGTGGACGCCGAGGAACGG
>Ga0310122_10000448_pt1 | contig 26040 bp, 16 predicted proteins | sample CB6_Bottom_1051__FD_203503 | JGI IMG/M metagenome (GOLD analysis project Ga0310122, IMG submission 203503) | Marine microbial communities from Western Arctic Ocean, Canada - CB6_Bottom_1051 | ecosystem: Environmental > Aquatic > Marine > Oceanic | place: Canada: Western Arctic Ocean | collected...
GACAGAAAGCGCTTGATGCCCCTCACAATTTTTTTATGGACAATAGATCTCCGGATGGACCGTGTCCGCTTCGACACAACTCGCTATCCTGTAGGATGTAACTGTAGAATTGTGCTTGACCAGAACGCGAAGAGTCCTGGAAGGAGGAGAAATGGGTCAGTTACTAATGGAGCACCGCTTGGTCCACCCTTTCAGGTTCGCGGTTCTTACCCTAGCCGTGCTTATAATAATCAGCTCCTGCAGTAGTGATTGGCGCGAGCCACCTGCGATCAGTTCCGAGGAGTTCACTACGGAACACGAGGAGTGGCGAAGCAACCGGGAGCAGCGACTTGTCACCCCACCCGGCGGTCCGGTTCTTTGGTCTGGTCTCTTTAACTTGCCGCAAGGGGAAACAGCGTTTGGCTCGGATCCAATGCTCCTGATTGTTCTTCCTGCAGAAGATTCTCCGGTCTTCGCTGGTACGCTCGTGCGTGAAGGGCAGGACGTGCATTTACAGCCAGCTTCGGATGGGAATATCTACCTTCAGGATGGACCTCGGATCGAAGAGAACACGGTTCTGGAAAATGATCGCTCAGGGAACACCACATATCTCTCCTTGGGATCTCTCGGGATGCGGATTCACTCAGAGCCAGGAACAGACCGCCTATGGCTGCGCGTCTGGGATACCGACCTTCCGGAACGCGAGACTTTCCGGCTCCCTGAATATTTCCCCTTAACCACAGAGTGGCGCGTCTCCGCTCGGCTGGACCGGTATCCCGATCTAAAATCGGTTCCGCTTGCTGACATCACAGGCGGGATGATAGAGCGGGACGCCATAGGGGAACTCGTCTTCAGAAAAGCTGATCGTGAACACCGTTTGATCGCCTTTGGAAATGAACAAAGTAGGTCTTATTTCGTCAGCCTGTGGGACTCAACAGCCATAATGGAGACCTATCAGGCCGGGCGTTACATGAGCGTTCCAGCCGCGGATGAGGATGGATGGACGACGATCGACTTCAATAGGGCGTACAATGCACCGTGCGTGTTTACCGCGTTTTCCGTTTGCTCACTTCCACCCCTCGAGAATCGGTTGGATCTAGCAGTGACAGCCGGTGAGAAAAGACCCGACAAACCAGCTTACTGATTGAGGGCGTCCTTAAATCAGGTGAAGGGCGAACTTGGGTAGGCAGCTCCCGGGGTCGACGGGAAAATAGCCATACGGGGCCCACGCTAATGATACTGTACCTGGCTCAGTCACTTCCGCCGATGAGCCTTGCCCGGTCATTCGAACTCGTGAAAATCCGCGGTGCAGAAGATCTAAGGTGTCGTTCTTTGTCGATGTTCGGCACCCCATTAGTCATCCAATCCGGTGCCGGCTCACCCTTAAGGTGATGGGCGAAGAACTGGCGCAGCCTATACTGAAAGTCGATCCTGTTCTCCAGCTTCCGAAGGCCGTGGCCTTCATCAGGGTAAGAAAGCCAAATGACAGGCTTCTCTAGGAAGCGCAGGGCGTTATACCACTCCAGGCCCTGTTCCCAATTTACCGTTGGGTCTTCTTCTCCGTGGAGATATAGGACCGGCGTATTCATGGTTTCCACACCTGAGATCGGTGACTGGTCCCAGTAGAGGTCGAAGTTGTCGTATGGGTTCGTTGCGTAACGCCCTTGGCCGTAGATGTCGTACGAGTGGTTGTTCTGTCCGCTGCCCACAAAGAGTTGATTGAACTCACTCACGAGATTAATCGGTGCAGCCCCATGCGCGACGGCTGAGAACATCTGCGAGCGTGTGGCAATGTACGCGCCCCCTCCCCCACTGTAGGAGTGCCCACTCAGACCAACTGCCTCGGGATCAGCGTACCCCATTTCAATGACCTTTCGGACTGCAGCTTCGACGCACTCCAGCATGTCGCTATGCGAACTTCCAATCCGGAAGTGGACGTCGGGTTGCATCAGCAGGTACCCGTTGTTCACGTAGCCAGCGAAGTTGGGTGAGTGCCGATAGGCAGGAGTCGGATGAACGTGGAGGTTCCGAGAGTACTTCTCATAGAACCGCACGATCATGGGAAGTCTCTGCCCGTCCTGATAATCGTCGGGGATAGCAAGCGTACCCTGTAGTGGCACTCCATCGCTGTTCGTGTAGTCGAACAATATCCGGCGTCCCCACTTGAACTCATCACTCTGTGGATTGGCGTTACTTACACGCTCGCGCTCTGCGAAGTCACCCTCGCTCGTCCACAGATCCGGGAAGTCCTCCCACGACTGTACTGTAAACAGATACCGATCGGCGTCTTCTGCTTTCTGGGGAATCGAGAACTTCTTGTCCTCCCAGATAAGCTCTGTAAGATCTTCCCCGTTAAGACGAAAGAAACCTTCCTTCTTAGTCCACTCTCCGTAGGCGTGAAGTAGCAGAGGTTCAGAAAGATCAATCGAGCGCTCATCTGAGGCGGCCGGAACGTACCGGAAACGGATCTCGTCTGCTGCACCGCGACCACCCGTGAGGACCCTCGCCGCCTCACCGTCGAGGGGCTGCAGCCAGAGATCGTAGCGACCATACAGGAGCACGGAGTTCCCGTCGTCCGACCATCCCGCGAAACCATAAGGAGGCTTCTCGCCGAAACGATCGTACTCTTCGTTTGTGAAGTCGACCGGTGCCGATGCCGTAAGGTTGCGGTGTTGGTCCGCAGCGATGACGTAGTCCCAGACATCGCCCTCCTTCCAGTAAAGGAAGTGTTCACCGTTCGGTGAGAGCCCTAAAGTCCGGAGTTGTCCTTCGAGCGCTCGGACGCGATCTCCAGTACCGGTGTCGACCCGATAGTAATCTGCGACGTCAGGCCTCCAGTCCGACACGTAATTAGTCTCATCCTGGCCGATACCCCATCGTCCGTCTCGCGTGATCTCAATGCTACGCATGTATTCGTCCGCAAGATGGACGAGGTACTCATCTTCCAAATGCACCGCCGCGATGTATGTCCGGTCCTGGTCTTGTGAAGCCTGTCTCTGTTGGGCGGATTGAATACGGTCGTCGGCCCAGTGCCAGATATTAACGTCAGCCAAAGGCAGTCCGTCTTCTGGCCAGTCTTCAAGTTCGTCCTGTTGGGCTTTGGTGCCGACAAAGATCGTCTCAAGATCTTCACTCCACGTGAGCCCGTCTTTCTCACTGATTACGCTTCCTTCTGTGAGGCCCTGGTGGTTCGAAGGATCGAAGACGTGCCCCTGAGGGCTCTCCTCGTCCATCCCGACGAACGCGATCAGAGCGTTGACTCTCTCGGTTCTCTTTTCCGGGATTTCACCCCGTAACACCGCGATCCCACGGCCATCCTCGGACCAAGTCAGTTGGGTATACCGTTGCTTCGCGTTGTCTAGTGCCCTGCGAGACCCTGTGCCAAGATTGACGTAGTAAAGCCCGTTCCCGTCTCTGTCTGCCGCATCAACACTGTACGCGAAAAGTGTCCCGGCCTCATTGAATTCCGCCTCGTCCACGCTGCCGATCAACTCCTCATAACCTTCTTCAAGGTTTCGAAGAATGAGGTCCGTTCCGTCATGATCTGAGTCTTCGTTCGGTTGGCGCTTCTTGACGAAAAAATGGCTTGATCCCTCAGCAAATTCGAACGCTGTGACGTCACCCCATGTCAGCTTTTCACCCGACGCGAGATTCATGAGTTCAGCGTCACGTGAGACATCCTCACCGTCCCTGCGGAGCTTCTCGGCTTCAGTAAACGGTGGGTCAACAAAGTAGGCAGCCCACTGTCCGTCATCAGATAGCTGCACGCCAGTCGCCGGAGATAGAACGTGTTCTGTAGTCCCATCGAGGCTCTTGATATAAACAACATCGTCGGAACGCTCCCGACTGTAGCCCCATGCTGCCCAACGCCCGTCCGCAGAGATCCTGGAGCCCGAGATTGTGCGCCACAATTGATAGTCAGCGATTGTGAGTGGCCGCTTATCTCCATTGGCTTGGGCGAAAAGCTGGGCTGCCAGCATTGCACCGGCCAACAGAGCCAGTACCAAAGCACGTGATCTCACGTACGGTCGGTTCGGAAAACGGGAAAACCTGACGGGGAGTGCCAAAGCAAGCATGGATGGCCTCTGGGGCAGGGGAAACTGAGGACGGGCTTTAAATTACGAGAATTACCCAAGGCGCGCTTGCGGGCAGAGAGCAGTTCCTCTCCCCTGCCGAGCTATTCCCCAATCAGTCAGACATCATCTAAAGCCCGAATCAGCCATTGAGAATAAGGGACCCGATGGAAGCACTGAACTCCGTCGAATCTTGGGTACAGTCGGACACACAATAATCCGATGCTTTAACCCACCTCTTCCGCGTTGGCCTCGACGTAAGCTGTAGCGAACTCCTCAAGCTTCAAGTCGATGGTTTCGTGGAGGGCTTGTTGGGTATCATCGGCATTAGCAACACCTATAGCCGTCGCGTACCAGGTAACAGCCTCTGCTAGAGTGACCTGTTCATCCCTGACCATCTTGGCGGCTTGATTCACTCTCACCTCAATGGAGTAGGCAACGACCCCCTCTACATCACTCCGATCCCCGACAACGCACTGTAGTGTGATCCTCAACTCTGGCAGTCCGGGATTCTCAAGCATCTCATCTTCAGTAAGCAAGTCCACTTCCGACTCGAGCAGCTTGATTGCGGCGTTGGCCTGCACCTGAGACGACATGACACCAACACTCTCGCACGTCGGGTTCGACACGACGCTGACGTATACGCCTCCAATCTTCTGAAGCGTATAGCGGTTCCACTCGGTGTCCTGGGCATCGACAACCGCCGGGATCACAAGAAGGGTCAATCCGACTAGAGTGCAAGCCAAGCGTTTCATGGGGAGAATCCGTTCAGTGGGCTCGTGGTTATGCGGACTGATTATCCTCCGGTGCCGCAAGTCCTGCACTGGTGGTTGTTTTTAGAGCCCAGTTTCTCCAGCAGTACGACCGTCGCTGGATGTGGCTGTGCCCTCTGCTCAGGGCTGTTGGCTAGATCGGCGGTCGTCTGACCACGACGGCTAATCAAGCCTACGTCTGCACCCTCACTGACAAGATACAGAATCGTCTCGTTGTCACCCCGGGCAGCCGCGTGATGGATGGCCGAAAAACCATCCTTGTCCCTAAGGTTGGGATCAACACCATGCTCCTCTATCAGATACCTGACCGCGGGCAGCCACCCATCGGGGACACCTCGATGGGTTTGAGCAACCCGGGAAGTTCCAAAGCCGACACCTGCCGCTGCGTGGAGAGGATGGATCCCTGGTCCACCGTCTGGCACTGGCTCCAGACCTGATGGGTCATCTGGCTCAGGGTCTTGACCGGTCGTATCTGGTGGTTGGTCGGGGTCTGAGAATCGCCTTCTGCCCGGAAGCTTCTGTGTCCAAATGTTCGGGTCGGCACCGTAGGCGACCAGCAACTTCATCGCGTTGACGTCATGTGCGTATGCCGCCCGCCAGAATGGAGTCGCACCCGTGAAATCGACGCCCATGCGTCCGGCGTTGTAGGCCGCATACCAGATATGCGTGCTAACCCTCTGGTTGGGCTCAGCTCCGGCCTCCATGAGCAACTTCAGCAAGTCCAGATAAGTTGTCTCTTGCTGCCGGAACATCGAAGGTTGTGGATACCACGTCCTGAGAGACCACTCAATGTTCAGAGCAGCGAAGAGCGGACCCGCACCATCATCGCTCAACACGTTCGGGTCAGCACCATGCTCTAGGAGCATTCTAGCTAGATCATAGTTTCCATTGATTACGGCGACCAAGAGCGGGCTGGATTGATCACCCTCAGTGACGTGGTCGATTTCCGCTCCGCCGTCGACAAGCTGACGAGCTGCTTCGGCGTGTCCTTCCCGCACAGCAAAATGGAGTGCGGTAAACCCCCCTTGGTTACCGATTTGCTCATTTCCTGAAAGAGCTCGGACCGGGGGTGGGGGGGGTGGATCCGGTTCTACTTCTTCGTCTTCATCCGGCTTTTTTTCATCCGTGGAGTCGGGAGGAGTCGCACCACTACCCTGACCTCTCGTCTGTGGCCTAAACGCACCACCCCTACCTGCTCGCGGCTCACTCGAATCCGGATCCTTCTCAGCATCCCGTACGCGATTACGTCGACTGCGATCTGCGTTCGTCTGTTCCGCAAACTCGACATAGTCCTTCACTCTGGTCGCCATCTCAAGGTCGGCACCGAGCTCGACTAGGACTTCTAGAGCTCTGCTCGCATTCTTGACTGCCGCGAACATCAAAGGCGTTCGACGGGAGAACCCATCAATCATGTCGAGGTCGCCCCCATGCTCAGCCAACACGCGGATAGCTCCAGGAGCATCAGCCTGCGCAGCAAAATGCATCGCTGTCACACCGGTCGATGTGAGCTTGTTCGGGTCAGCGCCCGCATCAAGCATCGCATTCATCACTTCGAAATGACCGCCGCGGCTTGCAAGATGCAGTGGTGTGTAGCCCCCGATCCTTGTCGCCGGCTTCACAGTGGCGCCAGCGTAGAGCAAGAGCTGCGCCATCTCAGGGTCGTTATTGAGAGCCGCCCAGTGCAGCGCAGTGAGTCCGTCAGACTGCGCAGCGTTCACATCCTCACCCTGCTGTAGCAAGGACCGAACGACCTGTGCATCACCCTGCTGAGCCGCGTCAGCCACTGGCGAGTCGGCAGGCTTCGCTGCGAGAAGCACTACCAGGCTCAATCCGAGGATCGACCCAAGACAAAGCCTGATTCTTCCACTTATTCCCGACATGTACCGCTCCCTGAGGGTGTCTGCCTTACGTTCCGGACTGAGCGTGTCAGACCGAGAATGTCCCGGTGCTGTTCCCAAATGACTCCAGGTCGTTCACGCCTAGACGATGCAACAGGTCCAGGAACACATTCGCCATCGGCGTACCCGGCGTTGCGCGAACATGCTTCTCGCCTTCCAGGATGCCGTTTGCGCCACCGGCAAGGAACAAGGGGCATCTGATGTGATTGTGCAGGTTGCTGTCAGCCATCGCAGAGCCGTATACCAGTAGCGTCTTGTCTAGAAGGGTAGCGTCACCCTCGGTCACGCTCTGGAGCTTCTCAAGGAAGTACGGCACCAGCGAAACGTGATATGTGTTGATCTGACCGAACTCTAGAACTCGCTCCTCACGTCCACCGTGATGCGACGAGGAGTGGAACGGCGACGTCGTGCCACTCTCTGGGTAAACTCGCGGAGAAGCATCTCGCCCAAGCTTCAGGGAGAAAACTCGGGTGGTATCCGACATGAAAGCGAGCACTTGCAAATCAAACATCAGCTTGACGTGCTCATCAAAGGAATCCGGTACACCCACCGGTGCCTCTGGAATCTCGCGCTCTTCTCCACTCAAACTCTGAGCCTCGATCCGCTGGATTCTCCTCTCAAGCTCGCGAATATTTTGAGTGTAGAGATCAACCCGATGGCGATCGGACGCCCCCAGATCGCGACGAAGCCCCGCCATCTCTTCCATCACCCAGTCCAAGATGCTTCGGTTCGTCTTCATACGCCGAGCACGCTGCTCCGATGTTCCACCAGCTCCGAACATCTGCTCGAAGACGGCGCGCGGATCCCGGATCATCGGGAGAGGACTGTTGGGTGATGCCCAACTGATCGTATCAGCGTACGCGCATGCATATCCGTACGCGCATCCACCCGCCTGATCGACGTTTTCGATCGTCAACTGTATCGAAGGGATCGGCGTCTCCTGTCCAAATCGCTGCGCATAGATTTGGTCGAACGAGGTGCCAACATCGACATCGGAACCTTCGGTCTGCTTCGGATGAGCTTGTGTCAGGAAAACCGCACTAGTCCTGAAGTGGTCTCCGCCGATCTCTTTAGGCGCAAAGGCATCCGCCATCCTAGAGTCAGTGTCACTCACGATTGTCAGGTACTTACGGAATGGCTCAAGCGACCTCAAGCTGCTCGGAGTAAGGTCGAAGTTCTTACCCTCTTCCGCAGGAGACCAAAGGTTTTGTGATGCACCCCAGTCGTTGCATCCCGCCGCACCGTGCACCTGCTCGATGCATACCAGCCGTGTGCTATCGGCTGCCTTCCCGGCCTCTGTGGCTGCCCAGAGCTTACTAGCCGGTACCATCGCGTCGAGCAACGGCAGTCCAACCGCCGTTCCCATGCCGCGTAGCATCGTGCGCCGCGAGATGTGTTTTCCTGTGATGAATTCCATCGTCAAGACCTCGCTCGAGGAATTAAGAGTTACCTGTCGTTTAATCCTTCCTGGGCGCCCTCAGGGACAGCCGCAATGGCCGGCCTTGGAGCCTTCGCGCTCGTGAACGCTGCACTTTTCACCACTCCTAGAATGAAAGCTGAAAGCTTATAGCCATCCTCACCAGCTTCCTTAACTATCGTCCGGACCGTGGGCATATCGTAGTATTCAACGCGCCGACCCAGAGCATACGCCATGAGATTCTCCGTGAATACCCTGTAGAAGACATCGGACCGACTCAAGAGAGCATTCCGTAGATCTTCTGGGCCAGCCAATGGGGTACCATCGTATAGCTCGCTCGCCGGATCCACCATGTTACCGCCATCCCGAATACGCCAAGCCCCAGTTACGTCAAAGTTCTCAAGGGCCAAGCCGATCGGATCGATCACCACATGACACGAGCGACAAGCAGGGTTTACCCGATGCTGCTCCATGCGCTCTCGGACAGTTAGAAAACGCCCTTCCGCTGCCTCGTCAACTTCTTCAAACGCTGGAACGTCCGGCGGCGGCGGCGGCGGCGGCGAGCCAAGTAATACTTCCAGCACCCACTTCCCTCGCAGAACCGGTGACGTGCGATCAGCGTGTGATGTCATCATCAGGATACCACTGTGGCCAAGAAGCCCGCGACGTGTCTCATCCGGATAGGACATCTTCCGGAACTCAGGCCCTATGATCCCAGGAACACCGTAGTGTCTGGCCAGGCGCTCGTTGACGAACGTGTAATCTGCCGTGAGCAATTCCAGTACCGGGCGATCCTGCTCAATGAGATGCGAGAAGAAGAGTTCCGTCTCACGGTGCATAGCCTCAGCAAGCGTCTGGTCGAAGTATGGGTAGCTCAACGCATCTGGGTGGATATCTTCGAGATCTTGCAGACGCAACCACTGAGCGGCAAAGCGCGTAGCAAGCGCTTCCGCTCGCGGATCGGCAAGCATCCGCCGCACCTGGCGCTCGAACTCTTTGGAGTTGGATAGCCTTCCTCTTTCCGCCAACTCTACAAGCTGCTGATCCGGTGGCCCACCCCACATGAAATACGAAAGGCGGGAAGCCAGGTCAGCCTCACCGATGTCGTAGATCTCGCCCGGTGCTACCCCGTCTGGAACCTCTTCCATACGGAATATGAAGTGTGGGCTGGCTAAGATCGCCCGTAGCGCCATCCGAACCCCACCCTCAAACCCATCGTCACGCGCACCCTTATCATAGAACCCCATCAAGGCGGTGACGTCAGCTTCTTTAAGCGGCCTGCGGTAAGCTTCTGTAGCCAGTTTGCTTACAACCCTCTCGGCACATGGTCGAGCCTCTTCGGGAGATGTCGGACGACACGTGAACACCGACCGACGTGTTGGGTTGTCGGACACCCCAGTCACCTCGTATGGCCCAAGGATCGTGAGGCGCTGAAGATGTTGTTGAGTCGTGACGCCATAGCCGATACCGATCTGGCCATCCGCGAGCGTGTGATCGATCGGCCGAATCAAGTCATCCACTTCACCCTCAAACTGCCGTATGAACGCAGCCACGACTCGCTTTGGTCCTGCAGTCACATAGATAGAGTCCGTGCGAATATTCAAGCCGCTCGGTTCAGATTCCATCATCCATCGATCGACGGTGAGGAGTGCAATCCGCTCCCCTTCTATCGAGATCTCAATCTGTTCAGTGCCAAAGGTGCGTCCGAACACCTCACCTTCAACTGCATTGTAGGGCATGACGTGGAACACGTACTTTCCATCCGCAGGGAAGTTATGAACGCGCGAAAGCCCGCCCCGCGTCCCGAAAGGAGCCCCTTCAACACGGTCCTTCTGTGACTGGATACGTGGCAGTCTATAAACAGTGGATTGGATTTCGGCATCAGGATCACCAAGCACAGTCCGGCTGACATGCTCAGCCGCGCGAAGGTAGCCCTCCATAAGAGTGGCAGACGGCGTCTGAACGTCGGCAATATTGTCGAAGTTCGCACTCTTTGTATCGAGCGGCAGGAAGGCACTAACGTCAACTCCGATGCCAAATAATTCCCTGATCGTGTTGTGGTACTCGGCACGATTAAGTCGCTGGAACGTGCGGATGCCTGGGTTCGGGTTCCGCTCTGCAGCCTTGTCGACTGTATTCTCCAAATCGGTCGCGACCTCTAGGAGAACCTCGGGATCAGGTCGTCTGGCCCCTGAAGGGGGCATCATACCAGCTCGCAACTTGCGGATCATCTTTTCGACGATCTCAGCGTTTTGCGGCGCGTTCGCGACGTCGAAGCCTTCTAATACCAAATCACCGCGACGCATTCGCTCACTGTGACAGCGCGTGCAATACTCTGCAACCACGTCGTTGGTCCCATCCTCAGCGCCATCTCTGAAAGATGCCGCCGCCACAAACGGGGAGGCAGCCTGGAATGACATAGGCGGCGGGACCGTACAAGTCGTGAGGGTTCCGCAGGTAACGGCGACCGTCAGAACTGGCAGGATGGTTTTACGCATGCCCATGCTTGAAAGAGGTTACAGTACTGGTAAGATCGGATAATAGCGCAAGTACACGGGATGCGGCTAGGCTTTCAAGCGTAGAAATAAGACCGACTGGTCCGCATAGAGCAAGCACGTGCGGACCTCCAAGCCACGATTTCATCCCACTCTGCCTTAATCAGATCGGGAACATGTTTCCGGGCACTCAAAGTGCCTATCAAGGAGGGCAGCTTGTCAGCCGATACGAATCACCCCCACGCGGTAAGCCCTGAATCTAAGGCTGTATTCAATCCCGAAAAGATGGGGAAAAGCACGATATTCCGTTCGGAACACGTGTTAGTGGGGCTGAACGCCTTCGAACCTGGCCAAGAGCACCGACTCCACACCCACGAGGGCATGGACAAGGTCTATCACGTACTGAAGGGGCGGGGCCGCTTCATCCTAGAGGACCGGGAAATAGAGATGGAGGCAGGCCTGATGCTGGTCGCACCGGAAGGGGTACCCCATGGGATCCGGAACCACAGTACGGACCGACTTGTTGTCCTTGCCATCCTCGCACCAGCCCCATGACGTACCGCCGCAGCACGCCCTAAGCACTACCGGAGACGGAGTTCGTCACCCAATAAAACAAGACAGGACCCCTACCCGCCTTAGGCTCTAATTATCTACTGGTGATCCGCTCCCTGATCAGGTCCGCTGTCCATGCAGCCCGCCCCTCTGAGATTTTCTGGGCAAGTTCAAGCGCGCGCTCGAGATCGGCGATTGACACACCGTTGATGACAGCCTGGCCGGTCTCAACCCGCTCCGCCCAACGCACCGAATTGATGTCGTCAAGCATCATGTTGAGTGTAATCCCCGGGCTATCATGTATTCCATCGTCCGGCATACCCTCCCTCGTAACACCCTCATCGCGCAGCACGTTGGGAGCATTAGCTGGCCGTCTGTAATACTCACCGATGTGATGCACAGCAGCTTCACCAGCCCAAGCCGCGGTAAGACGCTCAGCCACTGCCTCCTGACCGCTCTGGTTGCCGCCACTGTCGCCGATGAAGATGATGTTCTCGAACCCATGCATCTTGAGGCTGTGAGCAACATCAGTGAGCACAGCTTCAAATGTCTCCTGCCTAAGGCTGATCGTGCCCGGACTCCTCATATGCCCGCTCTGGGGCTCAATGCTGCCCTCCGGAACGAACTCTATTACCGGTGCGCAGACCGCGTTGCCGAGGTTAGCGGCAATCGCTGGGCAGTTCGCTCGCAACACATAGTTATGCTTCCCGGTAACCAGCCACGGACCATTTGGCTCGATGCCTCCCGTTGAGACGATGGCGGTTGTTTTTCCTGAAGCGATAGCGTCTCGGACGTCCATCCACGTCATCTCCTCGATCCAGGCTGTTTTCGCCTCGGGAAGAGGATTGGGTGTATCCGAACAGTTGTAGTCATTTGCACGGCAGTCCCCGCCACCCATCGTCCGTGGGTCCGGCTCGGGGCGCTGCTGGCCCCCCGGACCGCCGCCACGACCACGACCGCCTCTACCTGCTCCACCCTGGCGCTGCGGAGCCGGCAATGTACCTCCGTTGGCAATCGTTTCCCGGATGAGTTCAGCAGTACTCTCCGCACGGAACCCGACAATTTGCCGCGCGTACTCCAGGGACTCGACCCGGTCAGCGATGGAAACGCCATTAATCGACGCGAAGCCGGCCGCCACACGTTCGTCGTATCGCACGGACCTGGGATCAGCATGGAACATGTTGAGCGTGATTACTGGATCGTCGTGAAGACCATCACCTTCTCCGTCGACGAGGCCCTGCCCGGCCATGTACTGGCCAACGCTTCCGTAGTCGTAATAGCCCTGTACATGGCCTACAACCGCTTCACCACCCCATGCGGCATTCAATTCATCCGCCACTGCCCTTTGGCCGCCCTGGTTACCGCCGCTGTCCCCGATGAAGATGATGTTCTCAAAACCGTGCATCTTAAGGCTGTGAGCGATGTCGGTGAGCAATGCCTCAAACGTCTCCTGCTGGAGGCTGAGAGTACCGGGACTCCGCATATGCCCGCTCGGTGGGTCGATTGAACCTTCGGGTACGAGCTTGACGATCGGAGTGCAAAGCGCGTTGCCGAGTTCTCGGGCGATCGCGTCGCAGTTCGAACGAAGCACGAAGTTGTGCTTGCCTGTCACTAGCCAAGGACCGTTTGGTTCGACACCTCCCGTCGGAATTATCGCGGTGGTCTTGCCCGCACTCAGAGCGTCTCGGACATCCATCCATGTCATCTCTTCTATCCACACCGTGGTGGCCTCAGGGAGCGGATTTGGTGTGTCGGCACAGTTGTACACATTGCTGGCACAATTGCCACCACCCATGGAGTTGGCGTCACGCTGCTGCTGGGCACATGCCGCCGTAGCGGTCAGTAGCACTGCTCCGATGGCAAGGATGATCCTCATAGTCTTCTCCTAGTATGCGAACATCTCATCCGAGACTGTGTCTCAGCACCCAGACGCGCCAGGGGTGACGGGGACTGGGCCAAAGTCACTAACCGGCGTCAAGGTTGGAGAGCAAACACACCTCGGCCTTCCAAGTAGACGGCAAACATCCATTAAGTCACTAGATGGATGACTGTCGTGCAGGGGGAAATGAGGAATCTCCATTAAGTGTCTAATTCTCGGCCTACCAATGAAAATTTGTCACACAGTTGATTGACTGAGGTCCCAAGGTCCCCATAGGATTTGTGGAGCTTTGTCTTGCAAGGAGTAGGTGCGATGCCAGTAGTTGCAAAGGAAATCGATCGTAGAGCAAGTCTCGGGATAGTCCTCCTAGCCCTGATGGCTTTCTTCTCGATCAGTGCTGGTCCCATGGGCGCGCAACAAGGCGCTGCAAACACAGCAGAGTATGGGCATGTGACGTTTACTAAGGATGTCGTGCCGATCCTCCAGCGTAGTTGTCAGCGCTGCCACAGGGACCATGGCGTAGCACCGATGGCACTCATTGAGTACGACGACGTTCGCCGTTACGCGAGGCGCATCGTGTATAAGACGGGACTGCGAGACACGGCCGGTGCGATGCCTCCATGGTACGTCGAAAAGGACATCGGTATCCAGCACTTCAAAGATGATTTTTCACTTAACGACGAAGAGATCGCAGTACTCGCTGCGTGGGAAGCCATGCGTGCGCCGATGGGTGATCCTGAAGACGCGCCACCACCACTAGTGTTCGATGATGGAGTCAGCTGGACCGCTGGGGAGCCAGATCTGATCGTCCGGCTTCAAGATTTCACGGTCCTAGGCGGTCAACCCGATTGGTGGGGTAACATCGAGGCCACCCCAACTGGGTTGACTGAGGACCGTTACGTGAAGTCGGTAGAGGTTCGCGAGGTGAACGACTACGATCCCTCCGGGGCTCGGGAAACTGTCGGTGGAAGGTTTGTCTTCCACCATATGATCTATAGCACCCGGGCGGTTGGTGGAGGAAACCCGTTTGCCCCTACCACGACCTGGCCAGTACACGAGGTCGGTAGAAACCCCGATATCTTCGATCCCGAAGGGGGTCGGCTTCTCCGGGCCGGAACGAGTATCGTCTCTAACTCAATCCACTTGCACTCGAATGGTCAAGACACCAAGGCCCACCTCGAGATTGGGTTCAGATTCCATCCCGAGGACTATAAGCCGAAGTACAGAGGAGCGAGCCTTGGGCTCGGCAATGCAATAGACATCGATATCAAGTCCGGCGAGAAAGACCAGGAGCTTCATGCCTACACGGTCCTGAACCAGCACACCAAGATCGTGACCTTTGAGCCGCACCTACACGCTCCAGGAAGTCGCATGTGCCTGGAAGCAATCTGGGGTTACACCGTGGAAACGATTTCCTGCGTAGGCTACGACCACAATTGGGTTCGAGGCTATGCGTTCGAGGATAACTACCAGCCCCTGCTACCCAAGGGGACGGTTCTTCACATCACAGGGTACATGGACAACACACCGGGTAACACGAACCTCTCCGACACTCGGAACTGGCAGGGTTCGGGCAACCGGTCGGTATCGAACATGTTCATCGACCTGGGCATGCGACTCTCTATGAACGACGAGCAGTTCCAGCAGGAGATGGAAGATCGCAGAAGGATATTGAACCTGAACGTGAATGATCACGTGATCGGCTGCCCACTCTGTATGGTCATCCCTGGGAGGTAGTCCGATGACCGGAAGTGGTTCTGCCCGTATTCAGCGTACCGGTACATTCGCTCTAACGTTGATTGCGTTGCTAACTCTTGCAGCACACCAACCGTCTAGCGCTCAGGAGACCTACTCGAAGGGCCAGAACATCTCTCCCGCCTACGAGGGTTGGGAACAGAACCCTGACGGATCTTTCAACTTCATGTTCGGCTACATGAATCGGAATTGGCTGGAGGAACCCGACGTCCCCGTCGGGATCGAGAATAACTTCTCGCCCGGCCCGGAAGACCGAGGGCAACCCACTCACTTCCTTCCACGCCGTAACCGCTTCGTCTTCAAAGTCCGCGTGCCGGCGGATTGGGGTGATAAGGAACTCGTATGGACCCTCACAACTGCTGGTAAAACCGAGCAGACTTTCGCGTCGCTAAGGATCGATTACATCGTTGACAACATGATCATCGCGTCCGAGACGGGTGCGCTTAACGCTGGCTTCAGCACCCCTGGGTCGCGCGCGAACACTCCTCCTGTCGTCATGCTAGAAGGAGATACGGTACGCAGTGCCACAGTCGGACAGCGAGTTACGCTGGTCGCGACGGTGGATGACGACGGGCTTCCCGGTGTCCGTAGTTCCACACAGCAACCGGACACAAGTGACGCTCCCCCCAAGCTGAGCACTCGGCAACTCCGCCCGCCATCGCGGATAACTGTCGCCAAAGTCAACGGGCTACATCTGTCTTGGTTTACGTACCGGGGCCAGGGCGAAGTAACGTTTGATCCCTTTCAGGTGAAGGTCTGGGAGGACTCACGAACCGGAGGCAATTCGCCCTGGTCGCCGCTATGGACTGCGCCACCTGTCCCCGAAGACAAGCGCTGGGAGGTGGGAGTTACCTTCGATCGCCCAGGGACCTACGTACTCCGTGGCCGTGCCGATGACGGGGGGTTATTCGGTGATACACAAGTTAGGTTTATCGTCGCACCCATAAGTTAGCCAAAGTAACTCAGCTAAGATCGATCTCCGATCTGGCTCCTCAAGAGTTTTCCTCAGTACGAAACGCCTATCCACCCCCTGTGATCTGAACGGAAATCTCGTCAGATACAGTGCATGTAATGTCCTGGGCAGTTCCGGTCACCAGATAGGTCCCCCGGCCTCTGCATACGCATGTGTTAAGGAACCCGTGAAGTAGACCGCGCCAACATCGAGTGCCTGGACCTAACCGGTTTCCCCATCCCCATAAGTCACATCGATCGTGGTCAGACCCGTACCGGTTGCTCCGTAGCCAAACTGGATGGGATCACCCACAAGCTCAGCAGTGAGAGTAAGAGTGAGCGGCTTCATACCTGTGATGTTGTTATCGAGACAATCCTGCCTTAACGAGGTGAGAACAAACACTGCCAATACCGCGCTTGCCCTTGAAAAAGAACGGCTGCCCGAAGGCTCTCGCTGTCAACTACCGATGATGGTCGGTACGTTTGGGTTCCCCTCCCGCTCCGAGTTAGGTACGTCGAAGCAGAGACGAGCCTGCCCGTTGATCAGCGTGCCTCTCGGGTTGTCAGAGAAGATCTCTGAAACTGCCTCGAAGTTGGGTAACTCGAGGTCACCAGGAACAGTAGCTCCACCGAGTACGCCCGCGTTCTCGGCCCATCTGCGGTGGTCGCCAAGAGTTCGTGCTTCTAAGAAGAGTTCGATTGCCCGTTCACGCTTTAGTCGGGTCCACGCCTCTACATCTGTAGTCGCTGTCCACTCCTGGAGCGGATCTCCACCAGCTTGATGCGTCGTAGCTTCCGTCGTGTAGGTAGCGCGAAGATCGTTGATAATCGTCATAGCGTCTTGCCAGTCACCGCCGACCAATGCTGCCTCAGCCTGGATCAGGCGCATCTCAGCTCCGCTAGCGAGACGAATCGGGTCCTCTGGGTCTTCATACTTGGTCTGATTACGCCATGGCGTTTGGCCAAAACCCAAAAGCGCCGCGTTGGACCACGGAAATTCAGAGTCCGCAAACCATCCTACCCTAGGATCACCCGTCTCCTCCCAATAACCGGTCCCAGGAATTGGCGTCCCGTTATTAGCTAGGTCCGGCTGTTCGCCGTAGTAGGTATTCCACATGGTGTAAGCCAGATAGGGTTGTCGGCCATTCGCCCACATAATCGTGTTCCGTGTAGCTTGCTCCAGGTTGCTCATCTCCACGACGTAGGTGAAGTCATTCTCCACTGAAGCGGCGTCAGAATACGCGTTCGACCAACTCGCTTCACCGTATGTCGCCAAGAATGCCCGCACCTGGGCACGACCGGCAATCGCTGCCGTCCTGAGCGTCTCATCATTGGCTCTGTTCATCGCCTCAGTGAACTGCCCTTCGGCACGCTTCAAGTAGACCAAACCGTCCTCGAGAGGACCACCGTTGATGACAGCTTCGCACCAATTTTCACCCAGCAAGCGATTGGCATACCCCGCCCAGATGTTCGCCTGAGCGACCATGTCACCCTCAACGCCCACACCCTCTTGCCAGGCAGCGTCAGTAAACAGCTGGATAGCAGTCTCGGCAATGAATCGAGCCTGTTGCGCATCTCCGAAATGGCCTGAATAGGAGCCAGGTTGAATATAACCGCCCTGAGCAGCCACCGAGTGACCATAGGCCCCCGTCTGGCCCCCAGGCATGATCTCCCGTGCAACAATCGCTCCCGTGTATCCTATCCAGCCTATCGCCTCATTCAGTCGTCGTTGGGCACCGTTTACGAGCCCTGCGCGAGATTCTGGCTGAACCAGGAACTCATCCTGGATCGGGCCAGGGTTTGTTACCTCACAGCTCGTTCCGAGCATGAGCAATCCAAAGACCGCTACGAAAGCCATCCTGCGGTCAGCCTTTTCTATCTGATTCTTATGCATGTTGGCTCTCGGCTCAGAACGTGATTCTTAGAGATGCACGCAGCACAATCGGTGCCGGTACGGTCTCTTCGAAGTTGTAGCCCTGCTGACCGGATGAGTACGGATCCGCTTGCGCTTCAGGATCCATGTACGGCATCTCCCTCATCCACAGGTAGGAGTTGTTCAGGGCCAGGGTTAGGGTTGCGTTGCTGACTTTCTCTGGGAATGCAAAATCCATCGGAATTGTGGCACTCACGCTCCGAAGCTTGAAGAAATCGCCCTTCCATACATAGCCCTCGTATTCACTTGGATCGCAACGGGCTCTCCAGATGGCCGGCACACCTTCTTTCAAGTCGATCGAGTTCTGCGGATCTATGTAGTATGGGAAACAAAGAGGTGAACGCACGCTCCGAGTGATCGACCAAACCGCCTCCGTCATGTAGAAGCCACCTTTGTAGTCTCCTCTGGCGGAAAGCACGATGCCCATGGGAAGCCGTACCGTCATGCTCGGGCTTATGAACGTCGTGGGGAGATTTGGCCCGTAGTTGATCCGCTCGTAAATGGGATCAGCGATTTCATCCGGGTTGGTCACAACCTCATCACGCACGTTACGGAGTGTGCAACCCTCGTTACCATTCGGCCCACAGTCCATCCGGAGAGAGTTGGTCTCCGGAATCCCAAGCTCTAGAACCTTGGAGTCGTTCGTGGAATAGTTGAGTCCAACGTCCAAGCCCCATTCAGCGCCTTGGATGATCGCCGCGTCCAGGTCAAGCTCGAATCCAACGTTCTGGATTTTTCCGATGTTGGTCAGGACGCTATTCGTGAATCCGGTGGACGGAACCTGCGGAACGTTGAGCAGCGCGTCGTTCGTGATCTGTTCGTAATACGTGAAGCTCGTTTCAATTCGGTTGTCCCACCACGAGGCGTCGAACCCGTATTCGAGCTCTTCCGTGACTTCCGGCCCAACGTTGTCGTTACCAACGTTCTCGGGCACAAAAGCCGCATTGCCGGCCAAGCCTACCGGGCTCCAAGTCCGCACAGCGTCGAACGCTCTTGGCGCTCGACCCGAACGCCCGAAGGCTGCACGCAGCTTCATCTCACCCACGTCGGGGTAGAAAGATTCGTCGGACAGGATCCAGGAAGCGCTAGCCTTCGGATAAATCTGCAGGCCGAAACCCTTACCAAACGCGCTGTTGCCGTCTACCCGTGTACCGATGGTCAAGAAGTACTTGTCTGCGACGTCGAAAACATTCTGGAGGAAGAAGCCTGAGTTCCAGATCTTCTGCCGCACCTCAAACCCTTGGGTGATGGCGGCAGAGTTGACCGTCGGAGCCGCCGCTCCGGGAAAGTCCTCACCAAAAGCCTCGACCGTTCGCTCGTCTGCGCCAGTGGCCTGCCCACCCCATGAGAAGTTCGATCGGATCGGCAGTTCCATTCCGAGCAAGTTGGCCGTGAGGGCGAAGGTGTACGTGCCGACGTAGTCAAACGAGAGCACCCGACTTTGGAACGTGTTGTTAAGCAGAGCACCCAAGGGGACCTGCTTCCAAGCGTAGGGCCTAAGGTTGCGGTGCTCTTGCTGGCTCCAGTCGTAGCCGACCGTGAGCCGGTTCGTGAAGTTTTCCATCGGCGCGTAGGTAATCACGCCACCGGTGGTCATGCGCTCAACACCCTGATCGAGCCTCTGGTCCATCAGTTCATTGAGAACAGCAGGGTCACCCGTGCCGAAGTAATTCCGTTCCGCCCGGAACGCATTCAAGGTGATGCCCTGGGCGTTATTCTGCCCATTTGTCATAGTCAACAACTGGTTCACGTACGCCGTGTTCCACTGGATGGTCATGTTCTCGGCTGGTGCCATCGTGAAGTTGCCGCGAATGGCGTACTTCTCTTCCGTGTCGTTGGTCAGGAACCCCTGCTGGTCAACGAACAACCCTGAAATGAAGTACCGTAGGTCCCGGCCGCCGCCCCTGACTGAAAGATTGTACTGCTGCGCGTAAGACTGATTGGCGTACTCTCCACAGGTGTAAATCCCTGTGCACAGCCAGTGCTCCATGTTGTTGTAAGGAACACCCGATCCCGCGACGCCAAACTCACGGCTCCAGGACTTGCCACCCTGAACTTCTGCGGTCCAGATAGGGGCGCCCTGTGTGCCGCTCTTGGTAAAGACCTGGATGACGCCAGCTGAGGCTTCAGTGCCGTAGAGTGTAGTGGCCGCCGATCCTTTAATAATCTCGATTCGTTCGATGTCGTTGGGGTTGATGTTATCGAGCGGGCTAACTGCGACGTTCGCGCTCCGACCACCACGCCGGTCGGGCGGATTGACGTCAGGAAGGGGTTCACTTCGAATCCGAACCCCATCGATGTAAACGAGCGGGTGGTTACTCAGCGAGACACTGCTCTCGCCTCTAAGCCGGATGATCTTTGCCTGCCCGAGAGTCCCGCCACCGTAGACGTCGAGGCCTGGAGCAGCAGCCTGTAGGAGGTCCGATACAAGTACAGGTCGCTGAAGGAGATCCGGAACAGAGATCTGCGATACCGTGTTCCCGATCTCGCGGCGTCTGGCTGCCCCCGCCGTACCGGTGACGATGATCTCATCGAGCCCGAGTGCCACCGACTGCATCGTGAAGTCGGTCTCAACCGTCTGGCCGGCCGCCAAAGTAATCTGCCCTGTTACCGAGCCAAGACCGATCCGTTCAGCCGTCAACTCATACGTACCCGGCGGAACATTAAGCAGGATGAATCGCCCGTTCTGCCTAGTTAGAACGCCGAGGCCTGTTCCCGGGAGGTAGACCTGTACCTCACTGAGGGGAGCACCGGTCTGGCCGTCTGTCACCTGACCGACGATCTGGCCATTCTGAGCTTCCGCCGAGGTGGTTATGAGCCCCATCAGGACGAGCAAAACCGTGCCCACGACAACCCAATTAGCTCTCATAAATACGCTCCTTCCCTTGGTAACCGGAGTCGTGTGCCGCTTGAGATACCAGCGATGGAGAGCACCAATGTTCGCGGAAAGGCTCACAATACCGGACCAGTTTCCTGATCGTCAAGCCAACGCTGTGGGCGCAGCCAGCCAGCACCTAAAGTCTCTACAGAAGTCTGCTGGGCTACCGGAACTTGGTAGCTGCCCGTCACCCGATCGGGATCGAGATAAGGTTCAGCAGAAATTCAGGAGGGTCATCGTCTGGACTCGTTGGTGCTGGGTTGATGACCTCCAAACCCATGAAGATCAGGGCAGCCGCAGCTGCTATCGTGCCCGACACGAATCCCACGGTCTTGAGTTCATCCAGCACCCGCAACTGAGCCGAAATGATCGCGTCATGGGGAACACGAATCGACTGGCCCAAGGTCAAGGTATGAAATCCCTCCTGGCGACTCGCGACCGGAACGCGCACAACGAGCGCATCTTCCTCCATACCGACGAGGGTGCCCTGCACGACCGGGGCGAGGTCCTCCGTTGCAGGGACTTCATTTAATTCTGGGACTTCTGCAGGGTCAACAAATAGTCGGAGATCTGCCCCCAACGGTGCAGCGGTAAAGTCTGTTGGCAGGTAGTTGTAACAGCCCTGCAGACCAAGGACTAAAGTCGAAAGCAAAATCGGAAATCTCAATATGGATCTCCCTACCAACCCCATGTATGTCCGTGAGACTCTACTCATCACCTAACTCTAATGAAGGCTAGAAGCCATCCGCAGCACTAGGGCGACGTTCCCGACAACCGCCACAATACCTTTTGTTTTCTTGATGTCAAACGTTGTTTTCTGGGTATTGAGCAACGTGAGCCAAGTTACTTCAAGAGGTTGTCCCAAGCCTCGAAACACGTACATCTTTCAATCCTATCCGACAACTTTATGGAGGGTCTCTTGAAGCGTAGAGCGCTATCGAGAGTGGCTTGGGCCACTAGTCTGGTACTCGTTCTCGCGGGCTGCTTCAAGTACGTGCCGACGGATTTCGCCACCGCGCCTGTGGGGGAAGACGTCCGGCTCGTCGTAAACCGAGAGAGGGTCGTGGACCTCAGTGAACTCGCGTTAGAGGACGACCCCGTCCCGATCCTGCAGGGCACACTCATCAGAAGGGAAGACACGTCTCTCGTCGTGCGCATCCCGGTCGGGATGCGTGAGGTGGGGTTCCACGCCTTGACCCTGGGCCAGTCGATCCGTGTCCCTGCCGACGCGATCATTTCGGCCGAGTTGCGGGTGCTGGACGGGCCCAAGACCGCTGGAGTCCTGGTAGGAACAGTAGCTGCTGCGGTGGCGCTGCTTTTCTTGGGCATGGAGGCGATCAACGACCAGGCGCCGATCCCCGGAGAGGATCCTCCCGATCTCCGGCTGAACCTCATCTCGATCCCGATCGGGTGACCGGCTCAGCTCGGTGGACCGAGCACCGAGCGTGCTCTATTCGTCAGTCAATAGCTACCCTGGTAGGCACGGAACAGACCTGGCGTACGCTTGCACCCCTAAAACACCGTGAGTATTCTACTATTCGGTTAGTTTAGGTGTCTGGCTGGTAACGAAAAGTATCGTCGGATAGATTTTTCCTGGGGTTGGCCCAAGCCGAACAGGCTGATATGAGCTTCCCAGAGGGGTTGGTAAGTCTATCCGGCAGCGTTCCAGTCGGGACACACTAGACTGAGTGCCTGACCGCGTTACTCCATCTTAAGGATGAGCATCCATGAGTATTCCCAAGTTTGCTATCGGTGTGGCCTTAGTCGCGCTGACGGGGTTCCTCGCAGTACCCGTCCAAGCACAGACCGGCCAGATCGTCGGTCAGGTGACCGATGCACAGTCCGGAGCGGCCCTCAGCGAGGTCCAGGTCTATCTGCCTGGCACCGGGCTCGGCGTGCTCACGCGCCAGGACGGGCGCTTCATCCTGCTCAACGTGCTGCCCGGCACGTACGAACTCACCGCCGAGCGCATCGGTCTCGCAAACGAGACGCAACAAATCACGGTCGACGCAGGCCAGACGGTCCAGGTCGATTTCACGATGTCGTCGGTGGCACTCGGACTTGATGACATCATCGTCACCGGTACAGCCGGGGCGTCGAGGCGGCGTGAGATCGGGAACGTGGTTTCTACGCTCAATGCCGTAGACGTGCCGGACGCACCCCTGACCATTAGCGATATGCTCCAGGGAGCAGCGCCGGGCCTCGAACTCTACGGTGGCGGTGCGGTCGGCCAATCCAAGATCATCCGGCTCCGTGGCGTCAATAGCGCGAGGCTCAACGATCACCCGATCATCTACGTGGACGGCGTGCGCATCAGGAGCCAGCCGTTTCCGGACGCGAATCCACCCGACCGCCGCGGCGGCCGGAGTGGCAACATCGCGGTCAGCCCACTCGACCAAATCAACCCGGCCGACATCGAGCGGATCGAGGTCATCAAGGGCTCGGCGGCCACCACACTCTACGGCACCGAGGCCTCGGGCGGCGTGATCCAGATCTTCACGAAGCAGGGCAGACAAGGTGCTCCTGTATGGACCGCAGAGGTCCAGACAGGCACCCAGTGGAGCCGCGCGTTCGGCGTCGACGACTCCGGTCCTGCCTACAATGGAGAGACTGACGTCTCGTACAACTTCATGGAGCACTGGCTGTGCACTGGAATCCTCAAGTGTGGTGCGTATGCGAACCAGGCCTATAACCAGGACTACTTGCTCTCCGTCCGCGGAGGCACCCCATCCGTCAGCTACTTCGTCTCCGGCTCGTTCGGGGACATGCAGGGCTACCAATCGAACGACACCGAGAAAGCATACACGACCCGCGCGAACCTCACCTTCTCTCCGGCCGCTGATCTGCAGATCCAGTGGAACACGATGTACTCGAACACCGCCCAAACCCACACGGGCGGGCAGAACAATGCCCAGGGCATCACGCTGAACGCGTTCCGCCAGGAGCGGAACTACTTCGGCTCGGGTGACCCTGCTATTCTCGACGAATTGATGGACCAGAAGATAGCCGAGCAGGTTGAGCGCTTCACGACGGGCTTGACTGTGACGTACTCCCCGATCGCTGACCTCACGAACCGCTTCGTCGTCGGCTACGACTGGGGGGCACGAGAGCACCGGAACCTCCGACCGTACGGCTGGATGCAGACACCGCAGGGTAAGCTCCTCAATAACACATTCCAGAATCGGGTGCTCTCCCTCGACTACGTCGGCACGTACTCGATCGACATCGTAGGCCCACTCCGGACCAACTTCTCTTGGGGCGGCCAGGCGGTGGGCGACGACGTGCGCTCCATCGAAGGCTTCGGGGAGAACTTCCCCGGCGCCGCGGACCCGACGATCAACTCGGCGGCCTCGACTATTTCCTTCGAGGGCCGCACGAAGATCTGGAACGCGGGCTTCTTCTTCCAGAACGTCTTCGACATCTCGAACAAGTACTTCATCACGACCGGCGTGCGCATCGACGGTAATAGCACGTTCGGTGAAGGTTTCGGCCTCGCGGCATACCCGAAGGCCAGCATTTCGTGGATTCTTTCAGATGAGTCCTTCTACCCCGACATCGGTGAGATGAAGGTGCGCTTCGCGTACGGTCAGTCCGGTCGTGCTCCGGGTCCGTTCGACAAGGTTCGCACGTGGTCCCCGCAGGGGCTCGCCGGTATCCCAGCCTTCGTGCCGGCGAACGTCGGTAACCCCGACATCGGTCCGGAGATCACCACGGAGATCGAGGGAGGCTTCGATGCCGCATTTTTCGACAACCGTCTCTCCGTCGGGTTCACGTACTACGACCAAGTCACGAGAGACGCACTCTACGGGATCCCCCAGATTCCCTCGGGCGGCTTCTCGAGCAGCCGGCTCACCAACATGGGGGTGTTGGGGAACAAAGGCTTGGAACTGGAGGTCAATGCGAATGTCCTGCAGGTGGGTGAGTGGGGCGTCGACCTGGGCTTGAGCTACACCTTAAACGAGTCCGAGATTCTCGAACTGAACGACCCGACTCTCGAGACGAGCTCCCGCAAGGTCGGTTATCCGATCCGCCCCGTCGTGAACGAGTTAATCTCTAACCCAAACGCGATAGCGAATTCGAACTCCGACGTGATATTCTGCCAACCGTCGATGCCGTGCTACCAAGGGCAAGGAACGAGCGCGGTTCAGTACTTCTACGGCTCCAACCTGCCTACAACGTTCATCAACCCTTCAATCAGGATCAACGTACCCGGGGGCATCACGCTGGCCGCTCGCGGTGAGTACAAGGGCAACTTCTACATGAACGAGCAGGTTTTCGCGATCGGTCGTAGCGTCCGGTCGCCGCTCTGCTACCCCTACTATGTCACTCCGGGGACCTCGAATGAACTGAAGCCGGACATCCCGGCGATCTGGTATGCGCGCTGCAACCGGGCTGATTCCGAGGGCTATGTCTGGGATGCCACATTCTTCAAGCTGCGCAGCGCGTCAGCGAATATCCCGATGAACTTCCTGTTCCCGGAACGGTTCAACACTTCGACGCTGACGATCGCGCTCAACAACTCGTACCTCTGGATGAAGGAAATGCCCTTCATGGATCCGGAGACGATGGGCGACCCGTCATCTAGCGGCCCGCAGCGAGCATTCAATTTCGAGGAGACGGTGCCCCCACCGATCTCGTTACGCATTTCCCTCCGGGTCACCTTCTAAGGATAAGCGACAATGACAGCGAAAATGATGAATAAAAGATTCGCGATGGGTGTCGCTCTCACGGCTCTAGTGGCGTTCACTGGAGCGTGCGATGTGGTGAACCCTGGACCGATCCAAGACAAGTTCCTCGTCGAGGAAGAGTCACGTGAGGGACTAGTGAACGGCTCACAACGCCAGCTGGTCGTGGCACTCGCGGGACCCAGTGCAATCGCGCGATCGGGCGCGCTCGTAGCCCGTGAGTTTATGCCGGGCGGCCAGATCGGATCACACGGCCACAGCCCGACACAGCAGGCCGGTCATCTCGATCCAGGTACCGGGAGCGTGTTTTCGACGCTTCAGACGGCACGCTTCATCGGCGAATACGCTCTCGACCTCTTCGCGGATGCGGGGCTTGTCAGCGGTGATCTCGTCGCGCAGGCTAACATCTGGGCTGGGTTCTCGAACCGCGTTCTCGGCGAGCACTGGTGTCAGGGCGTAATCGACGGCGGTGCGCCATTTCACGCGAACGACTACCTGAAGCGAGCTGAGGGTCAGTTCTCAAATGCCATGAGCGCAGCGGCCGACGCCAACCTGAAGACGGCGGCGCAGGCAGGCCGTGCGCAGGTTCGTGCCTACCTCGCGACGTACGGGGAAGCGACGTGGGCCAACGCAGGGTCAGACGCATCTTCAGTGCCCACCAGCTTCGTGTTCAATGCGGTTACAGACGGGGACAACTCAAGCACGCGTAACTCGCTGTACTATGCGATGGCAGGCATTCCGTACGGGTCCTACTCGCTGTGGGGCTCGTACT
>Ga0310122_10000449_pt1 | contig 26002 bp, 26 predicted proteins | sample CB6_Bottom_1051__FD_203503 | JGI IMG/M metagenome (GOLD analysis project Ga0310122, IMG submission 203503) | Marine microbial communities from Western Arctic Ocean, Canada - CB6_Bottom_1051 | ecosystem: Environmental > Aquatic > Marine > Oceanic | place: Canada: Western Arctic Ocean | collected...
ATGCAGTGATGGAAGGGATGGATTTAAAAGCATTTAAACTCGGTACCGTGCTGAAAGTAGATGTAGATGATGATAAAGTCTTAGAAGTAATGGGAACCTTGGATGACCCTAAAGTAGATGAGAAGATCTCCCTCGCACTGTATGAGCGTGAAGATCTCTTCCCTCCTGAGTGTGTTACTGATGCCTTGGAAATTGAACAGGTAGTTACAAAAGAAGAACATCCAGATCGTATCGATTTGACCCATCTTGATTTCTGTACGATTGACCCCGTGACAGCAAAAGATTTTGATGATGCTATCTACTTTGACATGGATACATATACCCTCTATGTAGGTATTGCTGATGTTAGTCACTACGTACCCTACTTTACAAACATAGACAAAGAAGCAAAAAAACGTGGTTTTACCACTTACTTGCCGCACAAGTCTTTCCCTATGCTTCCGCGAGAACTCAGTGAAAACATTTGTTCACTCAAACCCAAAGTAGACAGACTTGCATTTGTAGCGAAGATAGAATTAGACAGAACAACACTTAAACCTTTAAAAGAAGAGTTTTTTGAAGCCATCATCCACTCAAAACACCGTTTTAACTATGAGAATATAGATAATATATTGGAAAATGGCGTTGAGGGTATTACGGGTACAGTTGCCCAGATTTTGACATGGCTGCTTCCTCTACAGAAAATAACGGTTAAGTTACACAATGAACGTCTCAAGCATGGATTTGACTTTAGATCTGAAGAAATTAAACTTAGCATTGATGCCAACCATCTGCTTATAGATACACAAATAGAAACGGGGACACCGTCTCACTCACTTATAGAAGAGTGTATGCTACTGGCCAACCAAGCTTCTGCTAAACGCTTTACAGGAGAAGGTGATAGTATCTTCCGGATACATGAACCACCCCAGCTTTCCAAAACAGAAGCTTTACTTGCTGAGTTAGCAGCTATCGGTCTCTATGTAGAAGAGTATGAAGATTCTCCTTCTCTCATACGTGCTATCCAAAAAGAAGCAGAGAAAATGGGTCTTGCCTCAGAAGTAGACGCTATGGTCATTAAATCCTTACGACGTGCGAGTTACGCAGCACACAATGTAGGACACTTTGGACTAGGCTTTTCTCACTATAGTCACTTTACTTCACCCATACGTAGATACGCCGACCTCATACTCCACCGTCTCATCAAAACCCAATTACGTGAAGAGGCCGAAGAGGCTAGCTATCTGTTACGAAACATAGAACCTCTTTGTGCAAGGGTTAGTGAATTGGAAAGAGAAGCCACAAAAGCAGAATGGGACTTTAGGGACCGAAAGTTTGCACGCTGGGCAGCAGAACACCCGGGCGAAGTTTTTGAAGCAGAAGTCGTAGAAGCAGGAGAAGCAGCCAAAGCGATTTTACAAGGAGAAATCAAAGGGATTTCTGTCAATCTTCATGGGGACAATGTTATGTTATTTGACAAAATAAAAGTCAAAATTGTAGAAGTGAACATTGCCCAAGCTATCATCATGGCTGAGTTGGTTGAAAAGTTAGAAAAAGAAGAGATGGATCTGTAATGTACCAAAGAGAATTTGACCAGCGTCTTAGACAAGCTTTGCCTAAAGCTTTACTGCTTTATGGGGAAAATGACTACTTGATAGACTTTTATATAGATACTTATGTGAAAAAAACAGATGCCAAAGAGTCTATGCTCTCTTTGTACCATGATGAGTGGAACTTTGAACAAGCCAAAGCCTTTTTATCACAAAGCTCCCTTTTTGGAGGAACCAATCTTTTGGTAGTCAAACATGAAAAGAAGATTCCCAAAAAAGAGTTAGATGTTTTAGTTGCACTTGCCAATAAAAATACAGACAATTATTTTGTCTATGGCTATGCAGGCCAAGCAAAAGATGCTAGGTCTATGCAAGCTGCTTTTACAGACAAAAAAGGTGGCGTTTGGGTACGTTTTTTTGAGCCAAACATTCGTGATGGCCTTGCCGTTCTGCAACAAAAAGCACAAGCCATACACTTAGACATAGACCACTATGCCCTACAGCACCTCATGCTTGTACTCAATAACAACCTAGCCCTTTGTGCCAACGAACTAGATAAACTGGCCATTTTAGGTACAAAAGTCACAGGTAAAGACATAGACAGATTGGTCTACTCCACTGCGCCACTTGCGACAGAACAGTTACTTATTGACCTTTTTAACAAAAAACCCATCACTGAAATGATTTCAAAACTTTTAGACATTGGTGAAGATGAAGCTGCAATTTTAAGAGCCACCCAATACTTCATCAACCAAATCTTCCTCTTTCATGCTTACATTAAACTCAATGGACATGTAGACTCTGCTGCCATTTTAGGCTACAAACTTCCAAAACCCATAGAAGACCAAAAAGCACAACTCGCCCTTAAAGTTAAATCTGCTTCTTTACTTAAAATTTTTGAACATTTATTGGAGAGTGAACTCGCCATCAAAAAAGCACCTGCCACACAGAAAGAAGTGTTACTTTACAGTATGCTCATTAGACTACAAAGCTATCTTTAGGAATTTTGACGTAAAAAGTTTAAATAGTTAATTATCGAATATTTTTGATAGTTTGTGCTTAGATTTGAGGGCTTGGGTAAGGGAGCATACGTCAGTATGTGACTGCACCCATCCCTAAAAGATGAGTGCAAAATATCGAAAAGATCGATAATTAAGTGAACATTTCTCTCATTACTCCATTAAACCACTCTCTTGTAGCTTTGGCTGTACCCTTAGATCTGTACTTACCGTTTCCATCTTTAGGTTTAGGTACATTACCTTTCCCTTTAAGTACACCAGAAGGATCTGCTGAGAACGTGTGTGTAACCATAATAGCTTCTTCAGGTTTACCACCTACCATTGAGAAACATACGTTTGCAGCTTTTGCAGGAAGTCCTTTTTTAGGATCATCTACTTTTCCAGCAAGTTGTGCAATGATTTGACCTGCAGCTCTGTGTGCAGCCCAAATAGCTGTCTGCCCTGATGGTGGGATTTTGTGTGTTACCGCATCACCAATAACATAAATACTTGAATCTGTTTTAGACTTAAAGCTATAACCATCCATTAAAGCAAAACCTGCTTCATTGGCTTCAATGCCTGCCATGGTAATAACTGGTGAACATTTATTGAGAGGAATGAGGTTACAAACTTCATAAGACTCTGTATGTGAGTCGCCATCTGCATCTGTATACGTAATGGTTTTTTTAGCCACATCTACATCAGTTACTGTACTCTCACCTCTATAGTCAATAATATCTGGGAATATTTCTTTCCAAGACTCTTTAAATGCTTTTGCTTTTGCAAATTTACCAGGTCTAGTATCTAAGACAATCACTTTTCCTTTGATACCTTCATTTTTAATATAATTGGCAACCATTGCTGTACGTTCATACGGCGCAGGTGGACATCTAAACTTACCTGATGGTGGTGGTACAATAATCACATTACCATCATCCATATTGTCAAGTTGTCTTTTGAGTGCAACATGTTCATTCCCTGGCATAAGTGCTGCTGGACAAGCTTGCGCTACTTCTCTGATTTTATCTTGAGACCACTCTGGAAATTGGTTTTCATAATCATAAGCAATCCCTGGAGAAAGCACCAAAATGTCGTAAGCAAAATCACCATCGGTTGTGGTCACTGTTTTTGCTTTTCTATCGATTGCAGTCACGGTAGCATGGACAAAGCTGTACCCGTGTTTCGCTGAAGGCTGATAATAGTCACCCACAAAAGTGTCTAGACTTACGCCATCTAATCCTCCAAGAAGTGTGTTTGAAAATGGACAAGCCATAAACATGTTACTTTTCTCAATTACAGTTACTTCTAGACTGGCATCTTTTTTTCTCAATGCCTTTGCTATAGTAAGGCCACCAAAACCTCCACCAATAACAATTATTGATTTTCCACTAGCCTTTTTGACTGTTTCTTTTTTTGCTGTTGTCTTTGCCTCACTTGCACTTGCAATACTTGGCAAGGTTGCGGCTACTGCTGCAACACCTGCGAGCTTAAATGTATCTCTTCTATTCATCGCCATAATGTCTCCTCATTATTTTATTGTTAGTACTTTAATCTACTAAAGTAATTAAATTATGTCACAAAGCATGAGAGTATGACAAATATTTTGAATATTTTGAACTATTATATTGAAGATGTATCATTTAGATACAAAGAAGATGTATAAGTTTTTACTATGTTATAAAAAGCATAACGTATGCTAATAACATACGCTACAGTGGTCTGTTAAGCCTGTATTATCTCCGCCGTAAAGTTCTTTAAAGTTTCTACTTTGGCTTCTTCTTTCACTAATTTCTTAGCACCTCTTCTTCCATGTTCTGCTTTTAATTCTTGTTTAAAGGCATCAAAATAGTCTTCAAACTTATCGGGACCAAGTACTGCTACTGCCCAGAGGTTGTCATCTTTGTCAACTTCAAGCACAATAGCTGCAAGACCTTGCGTAGCTGGACCACTAAGCACTTTCCCGCCATTATGCGCATCATACACAGCTAAATGTGCTGAACAGACAAAAACGCCTGCTTGGTCACAGGCAATCGTTTTACCGTCAGTTGGCACATACTGAAACATAGTCAGGGCTTTGGTTGGCCGTGTCATTTGGTGTGCACAAATGGCAGAATATGCCACAATGGTACCTTTAGATCCAACACCACCTCTATAAATGTACTCTGTGCCATCTTCAGCTTTGAGTTTAATGTCTTTAGATGCTGGTTTTTTTAAGTTAACCATGAGTGCAGGTGTTGCTGCATGTGGGTAGTGAAAAATATAATTTTCCTCTTCTACTAAAGCAGAAGCTTTGAGTGCTTTACCTTCTGCATCTTTGAGTTGGACTTTCTCATAAGGTTTAAATAAGCTGCCATCTTCTGCATACAACTTTTGTGTAATGAGTGATGGAGCGATTGCTATTGCCATTGCTGTTGTTCCGGATAACTGTAAAAAATTTCGTCTATTCATACAATAGTCTCCTCTATATTGTTAAATTACACTTACAATATAACACAATATAATTGATGGATGTCAAGGTTTTGAGATAAAATTATGATAAAAGACACCCTAATGTGTAATTAAGTGAGAGTGTAGTAATATAATGCTTCCAAAATTCCTGCTCATTTTTGGATAGTTGTACTTACAACTACTACATGGGCTATTAAACCAAAAGGAAAACAATATGACTTGTTATGAAACACTGTTTGTAGTTAAACCTACACTAACAGACGAAGAGACTGCAGCCGTAATTGCAAAAATCAAAGATATTCTTACTAAAGAAGGTGCAGAACTTATTGCTACTGACGATATGGGTATGAGAAGACTTGCTTATCCAGTAGAGAAAAATGACCGTGGTTACTACACAGTTCTTTTCTATAAAGCTGAAGGTACATTCATTACTGAGCTTGAGAGAAATCTTAAAATCAGCGAAGATGTTATCAAATTTTTAACTGTTAAATACACTAGAAACAAAGAACTTGCACAGTTCGATAAACTTGTGGCAGCAGCGACTAAAAAATCTGAAACACCAAAAGTTGAAGAAGTAAAAGAAGAAGTAGCAGCAGTAGAAGCTGAGACTACAACAGAAGCTGAAGCAAAAACTGAAGCGTAAACCAAAGCACTTAACAGGAGCAACCTTATGTACAACAAGATAATTTTAGCCGGAAACCTAACCAGAGATATTGAAGTTAGATATACACAAAGTGGTGCTGCAATTGGTAATACTGCCATTGCAACTTCACGTAAATTTAAAACTCAATCAGGTGAGCAAAAAGAAGAGACACTTTTTGTAGACATCACATTTTTTGGTAGAACCGCTGAAATTGCCAACCAGTACTTACGTAAAGGTAGCAAAGTTTTAGTCGATGGAAGATTGAAGTTAGACCAGTGGACCGCACAAGATGGAAGCAAAAGAAGCAAGCACTCAGTGACTGTGGAAAGCCTCCAAATGTTAGGTAGCAAAGATGAAGCAGCACCAATGGGTGGTAACGGATATAGTCAACAAGGTGGTTCATCATACGATGCACCAGCTAAAAACAACTATAGCCAACCTGCACCATCAGCACCAGCAGCTGCACCACAACCAACGTCAAACCTTCCAGAGATTGACATCAATGAAGATGAAATACCATTCTAGGAGAATATCATGGCAGAAAGAAGAAAGTTCAAAAAAAGATTTTGTAAATATTGTGAGCAAAAAGTTGAGTTTATCGACTATAAAGACTTAGCAGGTCTTAAATTTTCACTAAGTGAAAGATTTAAAATCATGCCAAGAAGATTAACTGGTAACTGTAAACGTCACCAAGAGCTAGTAACAGTAGCTATCAAAAGAGCTAGACAAACAGCACTTATCCCATACATCGTGGATAGAAAAAATGTTGTTGAAAACCCTTTTGAATTCGTAAGATAGTCTTAGACTATTTTATAGGGGGTGTGCACTTGTACACCCCCACGTTAGGTCGATAAAATCGACCCTACTTCCCCAACACTATAAAGCGTTTATCCGCTTCCTCTAAATCATATAAATTTACTTCATCATCAAGTAGCAATTCAAGTCCTGATAATTTTACCAAATCATCTAACGTATGATAGTACTGATTTATGGTTTCTTGAGACTTTTTAAAACACTCATTTTCTTTTTCAAAAAGTGTAAATTCTGCACTGTACACACCTTCTTCAAAGTCAGAGTCTACCGTTAAAAAACGTGTCTCATCGTCAACTATAAAAGAACCTACAGCGACATTTTCAAAACCATAGAGGGTGTTGATGTCACAAAGGAAAATGCCACCTTCATTGAGATGTGACTTTACACAACTTAAAAAGGTTTTTAGTTCTTCTTTGTTTAAGTAGTTTAACATGTCAAAGACTGCTGTTATGACATCATATTTGCCTTCTAAGGCACATACATCTATACAACTGGCATCTAGACCTTGTCCTTGTGTTTTAGAGACCATAAGGGGACTTAAGTCTATGCCTTTTACCTTTGGTATGTCTAAGGCACCTTTCATTTGACGTAAGAAGTCACCTGAACCACAACCCACATCTAAGAGTGTGTCAAAATCTACGGAATTTAAAAAGAGAAGGTAATGTGCATAGAGACTAGGTGCCGCTTCTTTGACACCTAGGAGATCTTCTACTTTGGCGTAGAGATCAAGAGAAGTACTAGGATTATTGTCCACGTTCGACAACGGCTTTTATCTTTTCATATAAAGAGAGAATCTCTTCTTTTTTAGCATAAAAAGAGTTTTTGTTTGAAATGAGATGTGCAGAAGAATCCATAATGTCTTCAGCCACTTTTAGTCCATTTTCTTTCATGGTTGCACCTGTTTCAACAATGTCAACAATGGCGTCAGCCAAACCAACAAGCGGTGCCAATTCAATAGAACCATAAAGCTTAACCACTTCAACTCCCACTGCTTTTTGCGCAAAGTAGTTTTTAGTGATGTTAACCATTTTAGTGGCTACTTTAATGTTGGGACGAGACCAGTCAAGTTCGTCTTCATTTCTAATACCAATAGCAACTTTACATTTACCTAGTTGCATGTCAAGCAGTTGGATGATGTCTAACTCTTTTTCAGTAATCACATCAAGTCCAACCACACCAATGTCAGCTGCACCATGTTCAACATACGTTGGGACATCTTGGTTACGTACATTTAAAAAACGAAACTCACCCATATCTAAAATGAGTTCTCTACCCTCAAACTTAAACTCTCCACCAAAAATCTCAGCAAAAATTTCTAATGTTTGTTCTGCGATTCTTCCTTTTGGAAGTGCTATTGTTAACATGTTAACCCTTATTTTACTATCTTAATATATACGCCTTTAAAGCAAAAGCTTCAAAGACTACGTTAACACTTTGTTTCCTTCAGCAGGAAGCTCAACGACTAGTCGTCTTTAGTGCGTGTTGCATCCCTAAAAAAACCAAAGTTTCATCGTAGATAGCCTCTTCGAAGAAGTTGGCTAAAAACTTTCCATCTCCACCTGTAAAGTAGAGTATATGGCCCTTTGAATGTTTGTCTATGAGTGCTTTTATAGACGCGATTATACCATAGCTTATCTGCTCTTTTGTTGTAGTCGCTAAGTGCGCTAAAGAGAGTGACGTATTTAGAGGATAGTCCAAAACAGGTGAAATATTTTTATAACTTTCCTGATATGCTTTTAACCCCGGTAAAATAAAGCCCCCTTGGTAAATACCATCTTTTACAACATCCACTGTAATGGCTGAACCAGCATCAACAAAAAGACCCGTTTTATGAGAAAGGCATAAAGCTTTTCTGTCTACACCCATGGTGTCATATTCACCTTGTATTGTGAGTAAATCTGCAATATTTTCCCAGGCTTCCATCTGCTCTAATTTCTTTTCAATCTTTGGATTGACGCAGATGTATTTTAAATTTTTATTGGCGTATTTGCTAAAAGCATCTTCATACGAAATATGTTCTATAGAGGCCCCGTCATAGATGTGAAAATGGGTGTTTCCGATATCTGCTAATAACAATCTTTATCCTTTTTTAACTCTTGTGGCGAATGTTTTATTGTATGTATCTTTTTTATTGGTGCGTTGGCAAACGCCCCCTACTCTTCGTGCCAGACTTTCCACTTATGCTCTTCCATTAAAGCTTTTGCTTTGGAACAGAGTGGTGCTTTAATGACAATGTATTTTTTCATGATCTTAGTCTCCACATAACTTTCTACTTTTTCATGTAAAGCCATCAATTCCAAAGCTTCTTTTTTTAACACACGGCTCTTCTTCTCAAGTGACATCACCAAAGCATAATAGCCTTTCAAGTCTACACCCAAGTAGAGTGTTATTTTTTTACGTGAGCCAAGTTCTTTAGGAGTAATCTCTTTTAAGGACTTAAAAATAAGATTTTTATTCTGTAAATATTCAACGATTTTCTTCATCATTTATGGTACCTAAAATCAACTCAAAGGATGATAACTCATCATCGTCTCTGCCAAATTTTGTTTTTGTATATGTGTGTAAATTTGTGTGGTCTCTAAGGAAGCATGGCCTAAAAGTTCTTGTACCACACGTAAATCTGCACCTCCAACTATGAGTGAGGTTGCAAACGAGTGTCTTAAAATATGAGGAGAGATACCCAAATACTTTTTGACTATTTTAAAAGCAGAGACACGACTCAACTGTTCTCCTCTATAGTTTAACCAAAGGTAAGGACTTGCCATACTTTGTTCAGACAAATAAAGTTCTAAAGCTTGGGTAGCTACAGGGGCTAAAGGCACTACCCTCTCTTTTTCACCTTTTGCAAAGCGTATCTTGAGCCAACCATCTACAATGTCGCTACGCTGTACACTAAGCGCTTCAGAAATGCGACAACCACTGGCATAGAGAAAAAGTATAAGGGCATAATCACGTAAACCTATGAGCGTAGAACGGTCAATCAGGTTAATGCCATCAAGGATTTCTTCATTGCTGACATATTTGGGAAGATTCCTAGGTACTTTTGCCATGGGGATTTTGATTTTTTCATGGCTAAAATCATGTTTGTGACAAAAATGAAAAAAGGCATTAATGGAAGAGAGTTTTCGGTTGAGTGTACGTTTATTTTCAAAAGAGGCTAAAAAGCTTAAGACATCTGCTGTTTCAAGCTTTGTGAGTATTTTTCCACTCTTCTCTTCAAGTTGAGTAAGGTCTGAAAGGTAAGAGGAGATAGTGAGAGTATCAAGTGCCTTAGTGACGAAAAGATACTCTTCAAAAGCAATGAGTAAATCAGAAATTGTAGCTCCTCAAATCGACTAGTTGATTGAGCCGACTGCTGAAGTCAACCCAGTGTTAACGTAGCGTAGAGAGCTTTGCTCTCTAGCGTCTTCATGATAGTAAACTCTTCAAAAGCAATTAATAAATTAGAAATTCTAACTCCTTAAATCGACCAGTCGATTGAGCCGACTGCTGAAGTCAACTCAGTGTTAACGTAGTGTAGAGAGCTTTGCTCTCTACCGTCCTAATCACAGTATTGCTAGTATTATTCATAACCTAATTTAGAAAGGTCTATAAGCTCTCCATCTTTGTAAAGTTTAGAGCCTGTCATAAAGACTGGTTCAGAGACAGCACCTACATCATATACTTTAGACTTTGTCAAAGCAGTGTTCAAGACAATAAGGGAACCTTGCTGATCAAGTCCATAGATTCTGCCACCAAAGGTACTTGCACCTGCAAAGTGTGCAAATTTAAACTTCTTACTTGCTACTTCATCTAAGTTGCTATTGAGTGAAATGATTTTACCCTCTTTCGTAAAGACGTAAATACGCCCAGAGTCTACGGCAACTTCAGAGATATTGGCTTTATACTCTAATCTACCTGCACCACCCAAAGTAATGAGTCTTTTGGGCGTTGCTGCAATCATCGTGTTTTGCATACGGCTAAGGTAAATGACATTGTTAAACGTGGTTTCACTTGAAATGTATACGATTTTAGCACTTGAAGTGTCTGCCACATTGATGATGACCAGTTTACCATCAAGCATTGGAAGAACCACAAGGTTCTCAATGAACATAGGACTCGCCGCACGTGTATCTATGGCAAAAACTTTTTCTGAACGGTTTTCTATAAGCTTATTTTTACTGGAGAGTGAGTAGACACCAAAGGTATTGCTATTTAAAACATAAGCAATCAAAGAACCTCTCACAGATGCAGACACAACAGGCACATTCATAGCAATGTCATTCACAGATTTACCTGTCTTTTTATCAATCACTCTTAAGATACCTTGCGCGTTTGTTGCAAGTACATAACGATTGTTTTCATTGAGGAATCTATAGCCTTCACCAAGTACAGTCTTATGTACACCAGACTTAGCAAGGTACTGTCCATTTTTCAGTGTACCACCATCACGGCTCACATCTACAATAGAAGAACTATAAGACTTGGAAACTGAAGATGCAGAAAATGTGTTTTCCGGTTCAAAGTATTTTTTAGAAGAACAGCCAGAAAACATCAGCGCGAACACTGCAAAAGCAAGTAAAGCTAGGTTGTGCATTAGTTTGCCTTTATAAGTGAATGTTTAAGGAACTCCGTAAGCACAGCAAGTGGTGAACGTCCATCAATCTCTTCAAGTTTGGCTTTTGCTTTTTTTGTATCACCTGCTTGAATGGCAAGGTACGCTTCTTCAAAAAGTGCCATCTCTTTGTAAAGCACAGAATCAACAGGTTTTTTGTTTAACACAGAAGCTGTGTATCCACTGGCATCCGCGATGACAGTGTTTTTACTTTTACTTAAAGCTTCTAAGGTTTTAATATCTTGTTTTTTCACAGCTTGCGCATAAGAAAACAGTTCAAACAACGCTGGATTATTCTCTTTAAGGATTGTAAGCGCTTGGGCATCATCTGCTTTAATTTGCAGGGCTAAAAAAGCTTCATTGGCTGTGGCCAACTTTGACTCATGGATAGAGTCCATCACTGCTCTTCCACCAAAGGAAACAACAAGGGCAATCAGAATACCCCAAATTTTTAACTTATGTTTTTTATACATTGTTTCTAATCTAAAAGCACTCTCAAGGACTTTTTCATCCCCACTCAACTCTTTTTTTACAAAATTTACATCATCTTTAAGACTCACGTATTTCTCCTACCCGATTTAATGCATATATTATACCTTGTAGAGTTAAGAGTTTGGTTAGAATTTGGCATATAATAATGGTCGATAAATCGACCCTACATCAATTTTAACATTCTCATGCTCCATTGTAGGGTCGGTTTACCGACCATCACATATATACCTAAATAATATTATTGATATTTTGGTCAATAAATCAACCCTACAAATATTTTATATTCACACAATACACAAAATAAAAATATGCCAATATGCCATATTTTTCATCTAAAAACTTATTTTACGTTAGTATTCAAAATGGCCAATTATAAACGTATATTTCTAGATGGGTATAGCTACTATTTAACCGTTGTAACCCATAATAGAAATCCTATTTTAATAGACAATATAGAACTATTACGTGAGAGTTTTAAGGAGAGTAAAGAACACTATAGTTATGCCATAGAAGCCATTGTAATACTTCCTGATCATTTCCATCTTGTCATTAAACCTAAAATTGCAAAAGAGTATCCTCATATTATCCGTACAATCAAGCAATATTTTTCTAAACATTGTGACAAGAGCTACTATGCACATATAGAACAGTCACCCAGTCGCCAGAAAGAAGGGTATACGCCTATATGGCAGAAGAAATATTATGAACATACTATTAGAGATACACAAGATCATAAATCTATTCTTGCATATATGTATCATAATCCCATAAAACATGGTCTTGTAGAGAAGCCTGATTTATGGATATATTCGTCTTTTTAGACTTCATTAAAAATTTAGGTGCATAGATATTTTGTGGAGGTGGTCGATAAATCGACCCTACATTAATTTGAACATTCTCGTGCGCCATTGTAGGGTCGGTTTACCGACCAAAGATATTACAATTCAACCACTGTAATACCCAAGTTACCCGGTAAACGGTAGAACTTAGAAATCTTAGGATGTGTTTTTAAATACTCACCTACCAATTTGGATAACACTCCCCCACCAGTTCCATGAATAATTTGCACTTCATGTAAGCCATTGACCAAAGCATCTGAGAGAAATTTATCTACTCTGTCTATCGCTTCATCTGCGTACAAACCTAAAAGTTTGATAGACACAGAAGCCCCTGATTTTTCTACAGAGACATGGACTTTGGGTTCTCTGGCTTTAGGTTTGACTTTTATTTTTGGCTCATCCCCTCGGCGTTTAAGTTGAGTGAGAGGTACACGCATCTTCAGGCCATCTACGATGATAGTTGCATCTTTACCACGCAGAGACATAATTTCACCTTTATGGGAACGGTACTTCACTTTATCCCCCTCTTTGAGAGGTATTTCATCTTTTTTTGCTAGTTCTTTTTGTTTTAAATCTTTACGCTGATGTGCCACATTGAGCAAACGTCTACCTTCAGTAGACTCTTTGGCCTTAAGCGCTTCTCTTGCCTTTTTTGTGGCTGCGTTGTAACGGTTTTCAAGAGTAGCCATGGCTTTTCTATGTATTTCTTGTAGTCTAAATTCTTCTTCATCGAGTTTTGCTTTTTGCTTTTGAACGGCTGCTAAATCGTCATCTATTTTAGCCATTTTCAGACGCATTTCACGTTCAAGTGACGTAGACTTTTCTATAAGTTCATTTAAGTTATCTTTGTCTTCACCATAAACTATTTTGGCCTTCTGCACAATAGACGCAGGTACCCCATAACGCTGTGCCGTCTCAAAAGCGTAAGACTTCCCGATGCTTCCTTGTAAAAACGTATAGGTAGGCAGACGACGTTCTTCATCATAAAGCGCAGCAATAAGTTCTACTTCATCATCTGCTGCCATGAGGGAAGCCAAACGTTTATGGTGGGTAGTCACAATAAATGAAATGCCTTTTTTACGTAACTCATCAAGCATAACTCGAAACAAAGAGGCTGCTTCATCAGAGTCAGTTCCTAGTTCTATCTCATCGACACCTACAATGGCATCTTCTTTAGAAAAAAGTTTGGCAAACTCTTGCATACGCCCTGCAAAAGTAGAAATGTCATTTTTGACCGATTGGGGGTCATCAATAACAGCTTCTATACTTTTGTAATGTCCTACCTCCGTACCTGACGCATCACACTTAAAAGGAAGCAGATATTTAGACATATACACAGCAGAGAGCATAGACTTGAGTAACATCGTTTTACCCCCGGCATTCACACCAGTGATTAACATGATTTGTTTGTTAAAATCCATTGAAATAGGTACGGGGTTTTCTAAAGCAGGATGGGCAAACTTTTCTAGTTTAATGCGTTTATGTTTAGAAGGTAAAATAAACTCATACTCTTTGGCCCTAGCAAAACTTACCCGTGCTTGGTAGTGGTCAAAACGATCATACTCTTTGTTTATGAAGGCTAAAAAACGTTCCCATTTAAAAAAGATTGCTGAAATCTCTTTACAGTAACGGTAGATAATCTCTTCTTTGTTAGAGAGTAAAGCAGCCTCTTTTTCTTTTAAGTGAGAAATACTTTGTGGTAAAATGTAAAAAAACCCTCCAGGAGATCTTGCTACCACTGTGGCTTTCAAAGCATTGTTAAAGCCACCACGTACCAAAAGTGTCTCTTCTCCTCCATTAAAGTGTACCTGTGTGTCTACTAAGTAGTCACGTAACTTTGAAGAGTGTGCCAGTCTATAGAGGGTATCTTTTATCTCTATTTTGTTTTGCTTTAAAGCACGTTCAAGTTTGTAAAGTTCAGGGTCACGCTCAGGGTTAATGTGCCCTTCTTCTGTAAAGTACGCAATGACTTCTACAATCTCTTCAGGTATTTCAATGCCTTGTATCCACGAACTAAGAGGTTCGCTAAAGCCTACAGCAGACAAGGTGTTAAAGTAAGAGAACATTTGTACAAAAGCATAAATCTCGTCTAAAGAGAGTACCGCTTGTTTTTTGATGCGTGCGAGTTCTTGGTCTAAATTTTGTACTTCAGGAGGCAGAGGGAACTGTACAGATGAAAGTGCCGTAATGTAACGATAGTGCTGGTTAATGTCCCCCATCATTGCCAAAGGTTTATCTCTGGCTAAAAAACTTTTGAACTGCTTGACGTACCCGTCAAGGTCTAGTTTTTGAATGATAGATTTTTCGTTTTTATATTGTGCTGACACGTGATTTAATTTCCTTATAGTTGTACATTTTTGATAAAATATTATATCACTTTTTAAAAGTGATACCCTAGGCGTATAATTGTTTTGGTATCTGTTGTGTCAAATCCTATGGGAGGTATTTTGTCATAACGTACCTCTTCTTCAATACTCAAAGAAATGTTTTCCGCCACTTGAAAATTAAATCCACCAACAAAAAGTACATCATAGTCATCAAAATCATCCACATTTTGAAAAGCACCCAACTTCAAGTACAAACTACTAACCTCGTTGAATTTATTGTTATATTCTAGATACTCATTCAGTGACGTAAACTTAGCACTCTCTTGTACATTAGAATAATCTTCAATATTATACGCTATACCCATTTTGGCAATCAAAGAATGTGTACCACTCTTAAAGAGGTCTTTTCCTACTCCAAATCCAAGGGCAAATTTATGGTCATAGTTTTGAAATTCATTACGTAGCCAGTTGAGTGAAATATAAGCCAACCACTCGTCTGTGATAAACTGCTCCAGTCCTAAGTTGAACTTATACTCTTCATTGTCTCTTGCATCCGCATTTTCACTAATAAACAAACTACAATCAAGGGCTACTTTTACTGTTTTGTCATTAAAACTTAGTGTAGAAAAAGCCAAGGTATATTTACCATTAATGTTCAGGGTATCTGTGTTTCCTGTGGTATTTGCAAAACCAAAGTTAAGACTCTGTTTTAACTCTTTTTCTGCTTTAATTTCTTTGTACTTTGAGTAAGTACCTGTAACATCACTTATCTTAATAGTGTCTGCCACAAGCAGAGTGCTCACTAAACATAAAAGCCCCAATATATACTTCATTTTCTGTCCTGATGGTATTTTTTAAACACGAATCATAACCAAAAAGTACTTCTATGCTTCTCCACGTATCTGGTAAGTAATGTCCCCTGCACCAAAAGAGGTAACTAAACCCTCTTCATAAGTACGTATCACAGAGCCATCTTTAATGACTTTTATCATACAGTCTTCTTTTGTTACAGAGTCTGCCATGTAGAGCTTATAACGTGAAAATGCTCCTTTTAAGTCAATGTATATAGGGATTTCACCTGCAGACCATATGGGTAAAATCACCAACTCATCCACCCCTTCAAAACACTCTACAAAAGCAGGGAGATTGTCTATGGTTCTGGTGTATTTATGGGGTTGCCAAATGACAGTTAAACTTTTAAATCCTAAGAGCTCTTTATACGCTTTTAAAGACTCCATGGTAGCTTTTATCTCTGTAGGGTGATGGCCATAGTCATCAATGATGACCATTTTTTCTTTGTTTTGAATAATGTCAAAACGTTTTTTAATACCTTTGTAGTTTGTAATATTCTCTTGTATATCTTCTAACTTAGCACCTAATTCTAAAGCTGCTAAAATGGCCAATGATGCATCCAAAGCAATGTGAAAACCAAAACCAAAGACATCAAAAACACCCAAATCACGTAAGACAAAACGCGTATGAGGCTCCCCATCAATCAATAAAAACTCTACGTTTTTAATCTCTTTAGAGGGGTAAAGTTTAATGCTCTCCATGTCTAAAGAAGCTAGAAATTCATCTTCTGCATTAATCACACGTGTTTTGGCTAAAGACAAAAACTTTCTATAGGCATTGTAAAAACGCTCTTCATCATACTCATAATACTCCATGTGTTCCGGTTCAACATTGGTAACAATGGCAAGACTAGGGTTAGAGTTTAAGAAACTTTCATCACTCTCATCTGCTTCAAAGATCACTTTATTGTTAGGGAAGTTACGTACATTAGAGCCAAACTCTTTTGAAATAGCCCCAATAAGTGCATTGGTTTCAGGTAAAAGTGCTGCCAACATCGCGGAAGTGGTACTTTTTCCATGTGCGCCACCTACGGCATACACTTCTTTATGCTCCAAGATGGACACCAACGCTTCTTTTCTTGAAAGCAGTTCAATACCCAATTCTTTTGCTTTTTGATACTCAGAGTTGGTCGGACGTACAGCCGCGGAGTAAATAACTCTGTCTACACCTTCTACCGCATCTTCATGGTGAGGAATAGTGATTTTAGCAGCAAAGTTGGTGGCTAAATCGTTGGTGATTTCTGTTTGTTTAATGTCAGAACCTGAAATTTTATGCCCATCGTTGTTTAAAAATTTTGCCAATGCAGACAGCCCTATGCCCCCTATACCAATAAAGTGTATCTTTTTCTCTTTACCCATGAACCTCTCCCTACTTTGAAATGTTTTTTATTACTTAAACTTGTGAATCTGCAAACACACGTATCTCTTCTCTGGCTCTTGCCACCTCTTTTTCAAAATGTGTAAACATATCGGGAATACTTTTTGTAAAAGTTTGTATAAAAAATGCCAAAGGATCAGACTCTTCTACTTTAGAAACATCGACATATTTTTCTATAAAGTCATCGAAGTTAATTTTGGCTATGACCGCTGCTGCATGAAGCAACATAGCATCTTTCAAAGAATTTTTACCTACGCTGTGAGACAAGATGAGAAAGATCTCTTTGGCACCTTTTAAGTCATTTTCACTGTAACGCTGTATACCATGTTCGTAAATGGCACGTGCTGCGGCAATGTCTTCAGTATCTTCCATATTAAACACTTTACAGCTAGCAAGTTTTTCAGCTAAATTATCAAAAGCTGCATTAACGATAAAGGTAAAAATTTCATTGATCTCCTCTTCGGGTGCTTCAATGATAAGCTGTGCATCTAAAAGCTGGTATCCTTTTGCAATACTCTGCTCCTCTTTACACTCCTCTTCCAAACGTTTAATGTTGGCTAAAAACTCTTCATCTTTTTTTAATTCTTCTACGTGTATTTCTGGTGTTTCCATTAGTTATGCTCCAAACATTTTTGTATTCTTTCTAAACATTCTCTTGTCAACTCTGCTTCATAAACCAAAGCCAATCTCACATAGCCTTCACCTTCACCCTCACGTCCTAAAAATGAACCAGGAATGACTTTGAGGTTATAGTCTGCATATAGCCTTTTAGTAAAGTCTATTGCATCTTTTACTTTAAGCCAAATGTAAAACGTAGCTTCCGGTGCTTCTATGCCTAAGATTTCTTTGGCCACTTTGAAGTTTGCTCTGTATTTTTCTCTAAAACCATCCACATGACTCTGGTCTGCCCAAGCAGCAGCAGCAGCATGCTGTAAAGGCAGTGGTGACGCACAGCCCACATACGTTCTGTAAACCATGTAAGCTTTTAATATCTGTGCATCTCCAGCAATGAAGCCTGAACGTAGACCTGGTGCAGATGAACGTTTAGAGGCAGAGTTGATGACCAAAATGTTTTTAAAGTCATCATTACCTACTTCTATACTTGCGTTCAATAAAGAAGGCAAAGGTTCATCTAGGTAAAGGTCAGCATAACACTCATCGTTCAGTAAAACAAAGTTGAACTTTAAAGCAAGTTCAACCCATTTTTTTAAATCTTCCATGCCCATGACGCTGCTTGTTGGATTGTTAGGGGAGTTAAGTATGACAAAGTCTGCTTTGGCAAGGGCTATTTCATCCACTTGAGGTTGGAAGTTATTGGATTCATGTAAATTCAAGTAAATTACTTCAGCTCTACATGCTTTGGCTGCCCCCTCATAAATCTGATAAAAAGGATTGGGAAAAACCATCACAGGATCTTTAACATCATGCAATAAAAACTGAGGAAAATTAAACAACACTTCACGTGTACCAAAAGTCGGGATGATTTGTGCATTGTCAAGCTCAAGGTTAAAACGCTCTTTATTGTACTTAAGCATTGCTTCTCTCAAAAAAGATTCCCCTGAGGTTTTAGGGTATTTGTTTAAGAGTGCTGCATTCGCACTCAATGCATCTAAGATGAACTGTGGTGTAGCAAACTGGGGTTCACCTATGGTTAAAGAGAGAGGTCTGAAATCACTGTTGGGAGTAATGTCTTTTAGTAATGTATTTAGTTTTTCAAAAGGGTATGTTTCGAAGTTCATATTTGCCCTATTTTTTTCAAGTATTATAGCAAAGATGGGGTAAAGGTAGGCATAGAGAAAAACGAGTTCTCATGCATTTCAAATACTTTTCATGACAGCCTTTAAAACATGCGTTTCACCTACATCTACTAGACGCGCATCCTCTCTTATGTTTCCTGTCTCTAAACAAACCATACTTCTATATCCACCCTCACCCATATCAGCCATTTGTTTTGCTTTTTTTATCCATGGGTTCCAGACTACTAGAGAGTTTGAGCCTTCTGAAGTTAATACTAACTTTCTATTTGTATCCTCTAGTGTTACAACTTTAGGTGTCTTAAAATAGACTCTATCTACCTCTTCTGTTATAGTGATATTTTCCTTTTGGATATACGCTTCCCCCTCTAAACTATCGAAATACTCACAGCCTTTTAAACCTTCTACTACGATGTTGTCGACATCAGAAACGTTAAAATAGGTATGTAACGCTAAAGAAATCTCAAAGGGTTTGATATCTGTATTTGTAATGCTCAATGTCATAGTGAGTTCAGAGCTAATAAGCACATCTAGACGCACATCAAAATCATAAGGCCAAAGTACTTTACTCTCTTTAGTAGGTAAAAGTTGTAATTGTACATGTGTAGTGTCCCTATCTATCTCCTCTTTTTTACTAAGAGCCCATATGGAGGTACGGGCAAATCCATGCTGTGGAAGTGTGGGATCAGCTTTATGTTTACCAAACCAAGGAAAACAAAGTGGTATCCCGCCACGAATCGCTTTTCCCTCTTCAAAGCAAGCCAATTCACTTAACCATAACAAAGGCTCTGTATCAGTAGTTTTGTAATGAAAGATATGTGCACCCTGCAATGCTATTTTAGCTTCGGCACAAGCATTTGAGATTTCTATATATTTAAATCCATTTTTCAATACTTTATCTGTAATCAACCATCTATCCTTTGATTTAAAAGTATCCTATACATATTTTTATATTTTTGTTAAAAATGCTTTGGGGTTGAGTCTGGTCTTCACTTGCTTTAAAACCACTCTTGCTTTTTTCTCATCTGGGTAGGGACCTACCAACACTTTATAGACTGAATCTTTTGCAAGGGTATAGGGAAGACCTGCCTTTTTGATTTGATGTAAGTAGGCTTTACTGGGTTTGTTTGTAAAAGAATCTACTTGGACATAATAAGCACTTTTGGGTTCCACACTTGCGCTTGCACGTTTTGTACCTTGTCTTTTCTTTGAAGGTTTCGCAGAAGTTTTTACCAACCATTTGAGTATCTCATTTTGTAGTTTTGCCCCACGATATTTGGCTTTAGGGCTATTAACTAAAATGACAGCCGTGTAGGTTTTGCCTGCTCTGTTTTTAACATAACCACCTATGTTTTTTACCCGTCGCAAGGTACCCGTTTTCATCCAAGCACGTTTGCGTACGACTGTACCCCTAAATCTTCGTTTGATGGTACCATCTACACCTGCAATAGAGAGGGTGTTCATCCATCTTTTTCCATAACGGTCATAAGCAGAGTCATAGACTGTTGCTAGTGTTTTTGCATTCATTTTTGAAACACGTGAAAGACCACAGCCATTGTCTATCTGTAATGTTCCCCCTGCCAAAGCACCTTTAGAATTTAAGATTTTGACAATAGCCTTTCTACCTTTCTTCAAGGTAGCAGGGGCACCATAGGTTTTTGCTCCCAAAAGAAGCATAAGATGTCTAGCGTAGAGGTTATTGGACTTTTTGGCTGTCTTTGAGACAATTTTCTCTAAAGGTTTTGAATAATACGTAAACAACTCATGTGCAGAAGAGGGGATTTTTTTTAGCTTTAATCCCCCACTCACTGTCATACCCTCAGATCTCATTTTAGCTTTTAGTGCATAGTAAAAAGATTTATAGGGTTTGGTGATGACTTGAGAAATGCTTCTGGTACCACAACGTTCCGAAATTTGCCCTCTGAGTATAAGTTGAGGACTCAGACCTGTTTTGTCTATTTTGACACTTGGCCAAGAGTATTTTCCTTTACATGAACGCTTGACGTATTGTAAGTTATTGACCACAGTGTAACTATAGTCTGGCGTTTTTTTACGCACGCTATGTTTTTTGGGTGTCACATGCACGGTAGAGATGCGTTCGTTAAACATCATCGCATCAGGCATGGCATTGTAGGCAGAGTAAGGATGGTTATCAAAACCTGAAGAGTCTTTGTTTCCTACCGCAAAGTACGTTCTATCTATGACTATGTTCCCCTCCACCCTACGTATGCCTTGCGCTTTAATGTAAGAGACTATTTTTGTTAAATCTTTAGAACCTAAGGTAGGGTCCCCATAGCCTTTTATGAGTAAATCACCGTGCAAAACACCATGTCTAATTTTGCCTGTGTTGTAAAATCTCGTAGGCCAACGGTAGTTAAAGCCTAACTTTAGCACTGCCGCATAGGTGATTAGTACTTTAATCACAGAAGCAGGAGAACGTGTTTTACTTGCATTTAAAGAAGCCACAACTTTTCCACCTCTTCCAGCTTCCTTAATGTAAATACTTATGTCTTTTGTTGCTATGCCTGATTGGCGTATTTTTTCATTAATCGCTTGAGGCAAAGCTGCAAACAGCCAAAGTGACAGTAGTAAATAAAGAGCTATACTTTTCACCATAACCCTTTTCATACTAACCCTTTCCATGCTTCGTCCAATCTCGACATAGCCACTTCAAGGACTTCCCTAGATGTGCCTACATTTAAACGCATAAAACCAAGACCTGCTTTACCAAAACTAAGCCCATCGTTCAGCCCCAGTTTTGCTTTCTCAAAGAAAAATGATTTGAGTTCTTCTTGTGAAAGTCCTAAACCAGAACAATCCAGCCACATTAAAAATGTAGCTTCCACAGGGATGGGTCTAATGGGTATATCATGCTCTTTTAAAAAAGTTTCTACATAGTGAATATTCTCTTGCAAATGTGCCTTTAAGTCTTCCAACCATGCCTCACCCTCTTCATATGCAGACATCAACGCTTCGATACCAAAAGGATTCCCATTCGTTATACCAGAGTGACTCTGTTCCCGGACATAAGACTTACGTAAATCTTCATTGGGGATGATGGCATAAGAGGTGTTAAGTCCTGCAATGTTAAAGGTTTTAGAGGGTGCATTAAGTATCACACAATGCTGCATCATCTCTCTAAAAGAGCCTACAGAATGATGTGACTTATCATAGACAATATCTGCATGGATTTCATCTGCAATAATCAACACGTCATGTTTACGACAAAGGGCAATTATTCTTGTCAACTCCTCTTTGCTCCATGCTCTTGAAGTTGGGTTATGAGGGGAACAGAGTAAAAAGAGTTTGGCCTCTTTGGCTTTTTCTTCAAAGTCATCAAAGTCTATATGATAGGCTCCATCTTTATAGACTAAAGTATTGTCAAGTACTTTTCTATTTTTGTTTTTCACAGAAGCCATAAAAGGTGGGTAGATTGGAGACTGTATCATGATGCTATCACCCGCATCACTGTAAGCAGAAATAGCAAAATTCATAGAAGGCACTACACCATAACATGGCACAATCCACTCTTGTTCAATGGCCCAAGAAAAACGTTTGGACATCCATGTTTGTATGGCATCATAATATCTAGGAGGGTACACCGTATAGCCATACACAGGATGTGCTGCTCTTTTTGTCAAAGCTTCTTGCACACAAAGAGGAGAAGCCAAGTCCATGTCAGCCACCCATAAAGGCATCAAATCATCGGTACCGAACTTCATCTTTGCATCGTCATACTTGGTGGTGTAGGTACCTTGACGGTTAACTGCTCTAAACATACGTATATCTTCTCCAAAATAACTATATGAATGCAAAGAATGACATAGCTCACTAATTAAAAACTAATATTCTTGCATCCCATAGCTTCACTACCTATACTTTAGCTACCCTACGCTGAAACTATCCTTTGTTAGTCACTCTCTGGTGTTATCTATATTTAAACTTTCAAAGATTTCTTTAGCCATCTTCTCATAGCCTTTAGCATTGGGGTGTATCTGATCAATTTTAAGTGAAGGATCAGAGAGTATTTCTGCTAGCATACCCGAAAGTAAAGGCACATCTTCTTCCTCTGCTAGCTCGTCATAAAGGTCGAGGGGCGAGAGTCCAAAAAGGTTTACATTTGGTACAGAAACCAGCAAAACATCAATCTGTTTTTCTTTTGCCATCTTTATCATGCTTCTCAGGTTTTCTTTTAAACTTTTCATAGAGCTTTTTAGAATAATATCATTGCCTCCCAAAAAAAGAATCATCAGCTTGATAGAAGGATCCTTTAAAGAATCTTCTAAACGTCGTAGCCCAGCCTCAGAAGTATCTCCATTAATCCCCGCATTGATGACTCTGCGTCCTGTATATTTGGCAAGCAGCTTAGGGTAGCTCTCTTCAGTATTGGCACCATATCCGTAAGTCAAACTGTCGCCAAATGTCAAAATGGTATCTCTCGATGAAAGTGGCATCATTTCTGTCTCTTTTTTAGTAAATGTCAGGAGTATCAGTACCGCTATAGCACTTGATAATATATATTTCATAGGATTTCCTTGGAATATTATATTGCAAATAGGATTTTTATCAAAGTCTCTTGTAGATATATTTTGGGAAGATTTATGAATGAACAACCAAGAACAAAAAAGGGAAAAGAATGTTTGGGGGAGGAAATAATACTATTAACTCTCTTGGCTGTCATAGGTGTAGTATAACAGTTAAGATACTTTGACGTAAGGGCATATTTTAAAAAGTTTTTTTCAAATATGCCTAGTTGGAACTTTGGAACGCTATCTTTACTTTTTCTCCCAAATGCTCATTTGAGCAATGGTATGTTGGTGTTTTCTGGCAGTCTCTTGGATGACAAAGGGAACATCTCTACTCACAATGAGTTTAAAGTCCTTCCCCAGTATCTCTTCTAAACCTTGTAGGGTTGTGACATTTTCGCCATCACGTTTGTAACCCCCTATCCACTTCTCTTTGGGTGTGGACTCTTCTTGCCAAGTGTAAGGAGATGCTAGAATTAATAGTCCACCCTCGTTAATGCGTTCAGCCATACTGTCTAGAAATTTCTTGGGGTCATAAAGTCTGTCAATGAGGTTCCCCGCAAATATAAGGTCAAAATCTTTAAAAATAGGTTTTAAGTTACATGCATCTGCTTGCCAAAAAGAGACTTTTTCTTTCTCTTTTTCTAAGTCAAAGTCTTCAAGTTTTACTTCGTAAAATGCTTCAAGGTCTCCTTCTGTTGGCATGGCATAACGTAAAATACCCTCTTTCTTAAGCACTTCAGCCTCTTGGATGAACCTTGCAGAAAAATCTACCCCTATGACTTCATCAAAGCCACGTGCCAGTTCAAAGCTACTTCGTCCTATGGCACAGCCAATGTCAAAGGCTTTAGCTTTTGGTTTGTCTTTCATGTATTCTAAAGCGATACTCGCACATTTAGCTGGGTAGTTTTCTACACCCAGTGCATTTTCTCCCCAAGCAAAATGACAATACTGTGAAATAATGTCGTCTTTTGTATAATAATCTGTCACAATCTTCTCCTCGTAATTACTTTCTATATATCTAAATCCCGCGTGTTGATAAAAATGTCTTCTAAAACCATAACGGCTTTTTTGTGTGGCAAGGTTACCACAGCTCATCCAGGAGCCACCATTAATAAGATTGTGTTTACCATCATAGGTTGGTACTGTAAAATCATCATAAATAGGATGCACTTTAAAACCCTCAAAAGGGTAAATAGGTGTACGTGACCATTGCCAAACATTGCCAATGACATCATAAAATTCACCTTGTTTATGTCTGTTTACAGGTACACAAGAGGCAAAGGTTTCAAGGTTAATGTTTGCAATACCTTCTTCCTCTTGGCCCCACTCTACATAAGGTTTTATACCAGAATCATCTCGTAAGCGTATGTACTCATCTTCAGTGGGTAAAACAATGTTGCTTCCACTTTTGGCACTTTTCCATTGGCAAAATGCTGCAGCTTCTAAATGGTTTACTAACACAGGCCAAGAGAGAGGTAAAACAATTTGACGGCTCAGTGTACGTAACAAATACCCCTCTTTATTTTCTATCCAAAATAGAGGTGCCTTGGCTTTGGTATAGCTTTTCCATGCCCTTCCCTCTTCACACCAGTAGTCATCATTTCTGTAGCCACCTTCTTGTACAAACCCCAAATACTCCGCATTGGAAGTGAGGTACTTCGCCGCTTTAAAGGCAGGGATTTCTGCAGCATGATGACCATATTCATTGTCCCAGCCAAAGAGCTTGGCATCTTTGCTTTTACCTAAGGTAACCAAAGCAGAAGAGACTTCGATGAGCTCATTTTGGGGTGCGGGTACATCACTTTCGCACTCTGGCCACGCTTCATTTGCTTTCAGCCAAGAAAGAGGCAATTGGCGTATGAGTACAGAGGAAGTTTCTAAATGTATATTTTCATGTTCAATCCCCATCATAATCACCCACCAAGGTGATGTTTCTGTAATAGGCAGGGTTAGAGGCAAAGTGTCAATCATATCGTTGACAATGTCATAAACCTTGTCACGGTACGTTTGTGTCTGAGCAAGGCTTGGCCAAGCATAATGTTTTTCATTTAAATCATCCCAAGACATTTCATCTACACCCACAGCAAAAATGGACTCTAAATGAGGGTCTACACGTGCATCAATAATCTTGGCAAGTTTGAATTTGTTTATGAAAAAAGTAGCAGTATGCCCATAGTAAAAAATAATGGGATGTCGAAGAGGGTCTGCTTTTTGAATATAAGCTTCTTCATTGTTTACCAGTGTAAAAAGAGACTCATAACGTTTATAACAGTGATGAAAATATGTTTTGATCTCTTGTCGTTTTTCTTCAGGGGAAGTCCCGTGAAGTGTAGGCATCGCACTCAAATCTTTCCCTTAAGCATTAATAAGAATAAGATACCCAAGTAGTACTTAAAGAAGTACCTACTTTGTTATAAACTTCTCTTAAAAGTCTGCTTTTTCTTTAGCACTTTCGATCATGCTGACCGCAATCGTATAGAGGTTTGCAACCACTGCACCAATGACAAGGCCTACAGCAATCTTTTCATTTCCAGCAAACTGTAAAGCAAAAAATGCAGGTATGAGGTGTAAATCTGCCACCAAAGAACCTGCAAGCAACTCTGCTGAAAGTAAGTTACGTACCCCAATTTTCATCAGTGTCGAAATAACATTTACTGACGATGCTATAAACAATGCTACCACTGTATGTTCATACAAAAATGCTGCTGATGTCGTGAGTGACATCAATGTAAAAAACATATAAAAAACTTTACCCCAATTCATACTACTCCCTTATTTCTTTCATGTATTATAACGTAAATTATAAC
>Ga0310122_10000450_pt1 | contig 25957 bp, 16 predicted proteins | sample CB6_Bottom_1051__FD_203503 | JGI IMG/M metagenome (GOLD analysis project Ga0310122, IMG submission 203503) | Marine microbial communities from Western Arctic Ocean, Canada - CB6_Bottom_1051 | ecosystem: Environmental > Aquatic > Marine > Oceanic | place: Canada: Western Arctic Ocean | collected...
ATCAGCCGGTCGATGCCGCTACGCCACGCAATGCCGTGCGGACTCGAGGTGTCGAGGACGAGCACCTGCCCATCCTGACCGGATGGGAACTGCTGGCGCGAGACTTTGCCTCGGAGGGTGGGCACCTAGTTCACCATCCTCGCCGTCTCATACCACTTGTTATCGGCCTTGAGCACCAGGGTCAGCGAGTCAGAGGCTGCCATCGTGAAGTTGGCAGACCCATGCAGGATAATGTGCGTGCCGTCTGTGATGATAAGCCCGTGTTCTGCGAGTACGGTGATGGTCTGGCCCAGAACCCCATTATCGAAGTCGGTGATGGTGGCTATTCCGCCGGTGATAAATACATTCCCGCCGCTGACTGCCGGGGTTCCCGTGTTGTCGAGGGCCACTATCGCAGCAGGGACAAACGGACCTCTGGCTGCCTTAATGCTGCCATCTTGGTTTACCGAAAAAGCGTCAGCCTTGGTGCCGGAGCCGTTTGGGGTGGTGCTGATAACAACGTCCGCGCTGGCCTTGTTACCCCCGCCCACCGAGGTTATACGGGCCTCGATGTTGGCAGCATTGAACGAGTCCGCGCTCCCTGTCCCTACTTCAAAGTCAATGGTGGCAGCGTTCTCCGTTGTAAGTTTCGTGGTCGGAGCGGCTATCGTGCCGTTGAACGAACGCAGGCCAAGCGATAGCGGAGCCCCGTACCCGGTTTTTCTGACCACCCCCGTGGATTCCATCCGAGTTATGGCACCCACCCCGGTGGTCGCGTTCTTGATTAGAAACTCGCGCCCGTAGTTGCCATACAGTTTGTCATGGGCGAAGACACCGACAGAACTCTCGTACTCAAGAGTGCCTGTTTTTGCTGCGTTGTTCGTAAGGTTCTCGAACTTTATATGTCCGAAGTAAGTCACGTCACCACGGGCGTTAAGCCTCCCACCTTGGTATGTGCGACAGGTCTGCGGGGAGCCGTTCAGCGTTTCGTTATCGCGGGTGTCGAATATCTCAAGGTTGATGCAATTCGCGCCAATGTTCAACTCGTAGCCGGTGGAGGAATAGGTGTTTTCCTCGGCATAGACAAAGAGCCTAGATGACCGGAGTTTGCCTAGGTACACTTGGTCCGAGGAGCCATCTCTCGCATTCGTTTCGGCGTATATAAACCCATCAAACTGGCGGCCCATAAAGTCAGACGCGAAGTACACCCCCGCCTCCCGGTTGTACTGCGAATAGATGCCGAGCCTGATTACTGAAGCGTTGTCATTTGTACCCTCAAACCTCAGACCGCTCCTTCCATTATACGAAGCCCAAATGTCAAGGAGGTCGCTTTTGTTCATGTTGGGGGCCGTGCAGTTGAAATGGAAGCCGTGCCCCTTGTGCTTCGTAGACGTGAACCTGCCGGAAACCCGTATCCGGTTGTTTGAAAACAGAACCCCATGCGCGGTGCTGCTTGAATTGTCTACGGCAGTATTTGCAGTCTGCGCCGCAGACGCCTCTACGGTCAGGCTTCCCGTGACATAGTTGTAGGTCGCGCCACCTGTAAACGTGACACCGACACCATCGAAGTCTTTCAGAATGGTCGCGTTATCACCGTTAAGAGTTTTCCCGCCCGTGACGCTGATGCCCGAGGTTATCCTGAAGCTACCGGGCGGGAAGTGTATCCTGTTCCCTGCTGCCAGAGCCGCAGCTATGGCTGCCGTGTCATCGGCTACACCATTACCCACCGCGCCGAAGTCCTTGACATTAATCACTTCGCCCCAACGGTCAGAGAGTAGCCTCGAGGTCACGCTACCCGTCGCAATCAGTCCCGTGGGCGCTGGCCCGAGGGCCGTGTTGTTCACCAGGGCATCCACATACGTCTTGGTGGTGGCGTCGGTGGTGGCAGTCGGCGTCCCGAGCGTGCTGATGCGGTTCCCATTGGCATCGTACTGCCCTGAGCCATCCGTTGACGAGTCGAGCAGCGACAGGGCACGCTCCGCGAGTTCGCGGGTGCGGATGCCTTGCAGGGTTACCTTGTCCAGCGCCTCCTCGTGAGTCTCCGCTGGGAACGTACCCCCGCTGATGTAGTCCACTGCCTGCGTCATCGGAGGGTTGCCGTAGATGATGAGTGTCTCGCCGGTCTGAGGCTCCTGGTCTTCGATGAGGAACGTCACCGTGCCGCCCGCTGCTGCACCCTCGCCGGCCACCGAGTAGTCCGTGTCCAGGGTCTTGGTGGTGTCCACGCCCGTGGCATCCACGCGGACCAGCACCACGAGGTCGCTGATGGCGAGGAACCTGAACGGCACCGCAAAGACAAGTGTGCCCGGTACGCCTGGGGCCCCGTTGCCCGCGTAACTCACCCGGTTCTGAGTGCTGGTGATTGTCATCGTGTTGCTCCTATGGGGGTCGGCATCAGGCTATGTCGCTCCTGCTTATCTCGCTCCACTTGCCCGTCTCCAGCATGGTGAGCGTAATCGTGTCGCCCGTAGTCATCGCGAAGTTGCCAGCCAGTTCCAGGTCGCCACCGTCTGTGATGGTTATGCTGGTCTTCGCCTTCACTGTGATGGTCTGGCCCACGACTCCATCGTCGAAGTCCGTGATTGCAGTGGTTCCAGCCGTCAGGAAATACTTGCCATTGAGGACGGTCGGAGTGGCATCGCCACCCGCGAAGGTGACCACTGGGAAACTCTCTCGCCTGCCAGTCTCGTACCAGTTAGTACCTCCGATATTCGCCAGGGTCACCGTGTCATCAGCAGCCATGACGAAATCCGCGTCCCCCTGGAGTTGGAGGGTGGCGCTGTCCGTGAGCGTGATAGCACCGTGAGCCCGGACGGTGATAATCTGCCCGTCCACGCCATCATCGAAGTCGGTTATGGCGGTGCTGCCTGCCGTGATGAAGGTGCGGCCTGTGGCTACTGTGGGCGTGGCGTCACTGCTTGCGAAGGTGACGGTGCCCGAGAACTTGTCCTCATGCGAGGGAAACGCTGTCGCAAGCATTCCGCTCTCTGCGTCTAGGTCCATACCCCTGGATGACAAGTAAAAGCCCGAGAAGGCCGCGCCGACACCGCCCGCATCAAGCCAAAACCTGACGAACGCCGTGCTGGTATTCATAACATAAAACACTCGTCCCGCTTGGTAATTCACCAAGGCACCTTGTTGGCCGAATTGCTTTACCCCTGAGCCCAGCCATGTAACGTCACGAATCTCTATGGTCTGCGTCCCCGTCCCGTCGCTGGTCAGGTTCACCACGGCACCGTCATAATCGTCTAGGAATTGGATGGTGGTAGAGTTCACCACGTTCACCCAGTAGTCAGTGCTAGTAGCCAATCCAGTCGGAAGAGCGCCGCTAGTGGTGAGATGGACGGGGCCGTCGCTGTCAATGAATTGGTGGGCCACTCCGAAATCCACTTGGTCGGATGCGTGCGTAGTCTCTGCCGATGTGAACGTGGGGGATGAGCCAGTACGAACGATTTCCGCACCCGTGGAGTCGTAGCCTTTCAACCTGCCGCGCACGCCCGGATTGTTGAGCGTGGACGTGCCGCTGCCTGCATCGGCCAAAGCAACCACCGAGCCCCCATAGGCGTCCAAGAACTGAATCTTGTGCTTGTCCACTACGTTCAGCCAGTAGTCCGTAGTGGTGGCCGTGAGGCCACTGGGTAGTGCTCCGGTGGTTGTTAGCCTGATGGGCCCATAGTTGTCTGGGTATCCGTGCCGTGCCGTGCCGTAGTCTATTTGGTTGTTTGCGTAATCTGCCTCCGCTGACGTGAAAGTCCCTTCGACCCAGCCCGTCAAAGAGAAGTCGAAAATGGCCTGCCCCTGAGCACAGGGAAGCAGGGGGGACTCGTAGAGAACTTGGTAACCCGTGGCGGTGATGTTCTTCGGGTTGATGGTGAGGTTAGACACCCCCGCGATGTTGTACCTCCCCCCGGCAAGCGTCAGCGATTGGTAATCGAATCCGACTAGCAACTTCTGGGGCGCATACTTGTCGAACGCATGGCGGACGCAGCACATATCTCCATTGTTCGTTACGTCCTCCTGAGTTGGGGCAGTGTACCGATGCCCGGACATGACGTGGGACCGTTCCACAATGCAGTCCACGGTTCCCCGAGCAAATACAATGCCGAGCACGCCCTCGTTACGGATGCGGAGGAAGTAGTTGGCTCTCCCCACTTGGCAGTCAATAAGTGGCGTCGTTACGCCGCCACCGGGGTTATAGGTTCCCTCTAAGGTTCCGCCAATGAAGTGGTTGTGGTTATGGCTATACGTTCCATCAACTAGTATGTGGTCGGTTCTGTTGATGTAGAAGGTGTTCTCGTTAATCCACTGTGTCGTACTCCCGGCGGGACTTGGGTTTGTATTGAGTTCAACCCTGTTGGCGTACTTCAGCCAAAAGGTCGAGTACGCGATGCTCGTCGTTGTCGCGTCATCCGTGTCCGCGTAGAACTGAATGTAATTGCAGAAGTCTACGGTTATCTGTTGCCCCTTGGCCCCGAGTAACCGAACGTCAGGCGTTGTGGTAGCGCCACCGTTGCGAGTGACTTGCCTGATGTTTTGCGGGGGACCGTTGCCGCTTGACGAAGAGTTTCCAAGGATGACTATAATCCCGGTGTGGTATCCCACTATCACCGCAGACGATGCGTCCAGTTTCTTGTAGCGAAAGTCTACCGTTGCGGTGGTCTTGTAAGTCCCGTCTGGTATGTGCAGCGTTTCGTTGTTTGTGCAGGCAGCTATGGCTGCGTTGATTGCAGCAGTGTCATCCGTGGCCCCATCCCCAACGGCCCCGAAGTCTTTGACGTTAGTAACGCTGCCCCAGCGGTCAGCCAGTAGCCTCGAGGTCACGCTACCCGTCGCAATCAAGCCCGTAGGCGCAGGGCCGAGCGCAGTGTTGTTTACCAGCACATCCGTGTACGTCTTCGTCGCTGCGTCACTGGCAGCAGTCGGAGCGCCCAAGCTGCTGATGCGGTTCCCGTTCGCGTCATACGCACCAGAGCCATCCGTGTCACTGTTACCGAGGCTGGGGGTGCGGGTGGCAATCTCGCGGGTCCGCTTCTGCTGAATCGTCAGGCGGTCCAGGGCCTCCTCGTGTGTCTCGGCGGGGAACGTGTCCCCGGCCAGGTAGTCCACCAGTTGCGTCAGCGGCGGGTCGTTGTAAATCACCACCTTCTGCGTGCTGGGAGGGGCTGTGACGAACGTAACCGTGCCATTGGCATCCCCGGCACCCAGCACCGTGTAGTGCGTGTAAATCGTCTGCACAACGTCCACGCCGGTCAGGATGGTCCGCAAGACCACCACGAGGTCGGTCTTGACCAGGAACTTGAAGGGGACGGCAAACGGTAAAGTGGCCCCGTCACCTGTGAACTCCACGCGCGTGGTTTCTGTGGAGATTGTCATCGGTTAGCCCTCACTCTTCGCTTCTCTTCTGGGTTGAGCCCCATGAAGGGTGCCAGCGGGTTCTTTGTTTCTCCCGTCACAAGGGCCTCGGTGCCCTCGTAGATACGAATCGCTGCGGTCCCGGGCTTCTTGAAAACAATGCCGCCCACCTCCACAGCCGCCCGGCCGGCAGAGAAGTCAGCCTCGCCCTGAACCGCCTGCTTGATAAGGTTGGTCGTGGCAGAAAAGAAGCGAGTGCCCGCCGGGCCGTCGTAATCCATGTACCCGCTCGCGATGCTGCTGAACTCTCGCAATAGCGGGAAGCCGGCCATGATGAACCCCATCGGCTCGAAGGCGATGGTGCGCGCCACATACTCGTACCAGGGCTCGTCCTCGTCATAGTCTTGGCGCAGGGCGTCGAACATGAATTTGCTGAGTACCGCTGGGAGAACCCAGAGCAGCAGCATGTCCACGGCAAGCCTCCCCACTGCTTGCGGCTCATCCTTCAGCGCGGTCGGGATATTGCGCCACCCACCCGCCCGGTTCACCGCCTCTGCCGATAGGTTCTCCGTGGCATTGAAGAAGCCGAAGAACATGGTGAACATCTTCGTCACCTTTTCCCGCTGGACGGCAGACATATCCTTGATTTGCCCCGTGCCCTGTGTGTCGAAGACTGCGCGGTCGGCCATCGCCACGGCCTTCTTCTCGTCGCCCGAACCGATTGCCATTTCCTTCTCGTAGGCCCCCAGCCATGTGGGAACGTCCGCCACCATCTGCATCTTCACGATGAAGTAGAAATAGGCGTCCATCTCCCCGCTGAAGATGCCGCCCTCCGTGAGTTCGCTCTGGAGTTCGCGCATCTCGCGCTGCATGTCGCTGCTCTTGGGATTCAGCCGCACCCGCATTCCAGGCGATTTGGACATAATCATGTCCACCGTTGACTGCATGTTCCCTGTCCCGCGTAGCCAGTTGCGTATGCCCAGGTTCACCCACTTGACCCCCACCCGTTGGTACGAGGCTATGATGCCGAGCGGCTGGAGGGCAGACACCGTTGCACTAAACGCGAGCGCCGAGACGGCGGTCCCCTTGCGGAGATTGTCCAGAGACCTCTCGAGCATCCCGCTCGCCGGCAGATTCCCCACCGCTATGGCTGTGACCGCATTCAGCAGTTGGTCATAGACGGGGTAGCCATAGCCCTGGATGATGGAACGCTGGATGGCCGTATCCCTCAGAATCTTGTTCGTGTCAATCAGCCACTCGTTCCACGCGATGTCGTGGAGAACCCCGCCGACATGCTGGAAGATGACTGAGAAGTCCAGCGTGAACCTCTGGCCGCTGACCATCGCAGCGCGTTCCTTGAGGAAGCCCGCCCGCGTTTGGGCTGCGGCGAACGAACCATTACGCGCTTGAATGAGCGCCTCCTGCATCGGGTCCGCTCCGCCACGCTTGGAGCCCTGCCGGCGGTCGCCCACGATGGGGAAGTATCCGCCCCGCAACGTGGTGCCGTCACTGAACTGGAGCGGCTGTGCTTCCACCTTTTGCGGGGCCACACCCTTGACCCGTTTTTCCTTGGCGGCAATTTGGGGCCAGAAGCTGTCAATGAAGTCCCACACCTCCTGAACAAACGTCCGGTCGTCCTTGCTCAGGTTGTCCTTGATGGCCTCTATGTCTGTCTCTGTCCAGCCATACCCGTCCATGAGGCGAGCAAGGTTCCCCTCGTTCCCCATGTTCAGAACGGCCACCAAGTTGCCTACATGCGAAAGCTGAACACCTGGGGCCGCGCCCGGTACCTGCCGCTTCACCACCATCTTCGGCTTGAGGCTTTCTACAGAGCCCAGCGTTGCCGCCGAAAGAGTTTCTCGGACCTGCTTTTCGACGGACATATACCGCTTGAAAATCTCTGCGAGTTCTGTACCCGCCTCGACGAGCGCCGCGTGCTCGAGTGACCCGGCCTCATCCATCGGCCAAATGATGGAGTCGAAGAAGACACCACCCAGAGTCCCATCGAACTCGTTCAGAAAGCTTGCGAACTTCCGATTGAAGGCGAAGTAGTCCTCCACGTTGTGGCGCTGACGGTCGGCTACATCTGCGCGGCTCTCGAGCGGGATGGGCTTATCGGTTCGCCTGTTCTCTGCCAGTGCGTCCAGCATCACCTCGCGGGTGCGCGCAAAGTCAGCGTCCCGCTTGGTCGTCAAGAGTTCCAAGTCTGTGCGGGCCAAGTGCTCGATGTTCTTCACCGCATCGACCAACTCACCAAACTGGGCCACCGTGAGTTCTCTCCACGGCATCCTGAAATCTTCGTTCTGGATATTCTCAGAGATGGCAAAGCCTGGGGCCATTTCCTGATTGGCCTCGGCCTTGGCTTCGGCCGACGCAATCCACTCGCGGAGCTTCATGCGCCGGTCCATCATGTCGTGCGTCATCGAACGCAGGTCGAACCTGTCCGTGAGCAGACCACCCTTGCCATAGAGTTGCTGGAAGTAGTCGATGCCCCTCTCGGCGTTCTCGCCAGACCCTGCCTTCGCGATGCGCTCGCGGGCGGGCTTCGCATCCATCCGCTTCAGATAGGTGCGACCCTTGGCGGCACCCTCTTTCGCCTTCGTGGCCTCTACCACGAGGAAGTGGTTCAGCAGTTGCTTCCGGCCAGCCTCGTGAGCGGCCTGCCAGTCCTCGGCCTCTACTGCGTCGAGCACGTCGCGGGCTGCCCGCTGCTCTGCAAGCCGGTAGCGGTGGGGGCTCAGGTCGCGAATCCTCTTGCCGGCAACCGCAGCCTGCGCCGCCCTGCGGGCCAGCCCCTGCGGCTTGTCCTTGGCACCGGCACGGCGGGCGAGGATGCGGCCCTGGCGGATGAGGAACGTCCCCTTGGCGTCGTTCTCCATTGCCTCAAGGGCTAGCTCAGGCAGGGTGCCGTCTCGCAGGATGTCGCCATAGGCGTCCTTCATCCTGCTCTGGGTTTCTTCGTCAATGGTGTCGTTTCGGTTCTTCGTGTTCAAGAGTTCCCGCACCATCGCGTCCCCAGACTCGAAGCCCCACAACTTGGCAACGTGCTCCGGGTCCAGACCCTCCCGCTGCCACACACCACGCGGGCCCTTCGGCAGCAGGTACTTCTTGGTCACCGGGTCTCTGCCAAGGATGGATAGCCCGAAGGACTCCACGAGGGCGTCCCGGTCCAGGCGATGCGTTTCGGCTTCGGCCTCGTCCTGACCCAAGCGCACCCCGTACTGGAGCCAATGCCGCAGCGAGATGATGGGCTGGGCGTTGATTTCCGCCTCTACCTCGGCCCGCATCTTCTCGTAGTTGTCTTTCCAGTCAGCCGTGGCCTCGCGCTGGAGTTCCGCGAGCAGCTTCTTCGTGGTCTGCTGCTCTGCCTGGAGGTGCATCCGCTCGTGGGCCTGCCGGTACGCTTCGTATTCAGCCTCGGTCATGCCAGCAGCTTCCGCACTCTCGAAGGCGGGAAGCATCCTCTGCTGCTCGCCGGCCAGGGCAATCTGCTCCTCGGTCGCCAGCATTCGGTCGAAGACCTCACGAATCTCCGGGGTCAGTTCCACATCCAACCCGCGCAGGGTGCGGTACACCTGGAGGAGCCAACGCTTGAACCGCTCGAAGGCGGCCTGGAGTTCTACGCTGGGGGCCTTGCCCTCGCGCAGGTACGCCTCGAAGGAACGGGCCCATACCTCGTGCTGCTCCGTGGTCAGGGCCTCGATGGACTCCGCACCCAGGTAGTCGAGGGCGGCCTGCATATCGGCCAGCAGTTGCGGGCTCGCGCCCTCGGTCTGGGCATCCTGCATCATCATCACGAAGAAGAGGTGGCCGCTCTCGTGGAGGGCCGTGCTCAGGTTCTTCGACTTCGTGAACCGCATGAGGATGTTGTTCAGTTCCGGGTCATAGGTGAGTGAACCCCGGACCCCATCGCGGGAAGGCTGGAATAGCGGCAGCCCCTGCTCCTCCACTGCCCGCTTCATCTCGGGGGTGAGCTTGAGGGTGTGGACTTGCTCGCTCGCCCTCTCGTCAATGAGTTTTTCGCTAAGCGCAGCCCTCGCCTCCCCCTCGGTGTCGAAGTGCAGCCCTCTTGACGAGTAGTCTTCGCTCTTTAGCATCCACTTGCCAGAAGTTGTCTGCGATGGGGGGGTTATGTGCCATCCGGCTTTCTTCCCAACATCAACGCCGCCCGCCTCCACCTTCGCACCGTACTTCTTGCCCAGCTTGTTCGCGGCCTTGACCAGTTTCGTATCGTAAACGTCTGTGAAGCCCTTGCCGCCAATCGTGAGGTTGTCGCCCTCGACCGTGCCGCTGGGACCACCTTCGAGTATCTGCCTCGCGATGTCCTTGCCCACTACGTCTTCCAGGGGAGTGTCTACGGGGATGTCTGCGGTGGCACTCTTGACTAGGCCCGTCTCCGGGTCAACGTGCATACCCACCGCCACGTTGCCGTCCTTGTAGGTAGCCACTGCTATCTCACGCGGAGAAAGCATCGGTTTACCGGGCCACCCGAGAGCCCGCTCGCCCGCCGGGTCTGTCGGTATCTCCCACTGGATACTGTCCACGGTCTGCCGCAGCGCGTCTTCGTAGCGGGCTACTTGAACGTGCCCAGGCGTCCAGGCAACCGAGTCATACCCCTCGCGGATGGCCTTGGCTATCATGCGCTTCAGGGCCATCTCATGGCTGGTGGTCTTGAACGGGCGGTCGGGGGCACCTTTGACCTTCGCATTCAGTTCATTGATGCGCTCAAGCCCCTGCTGGTAAACCTCGCTTGTTTCCGTGGTGTTGTAGTGGCTTCCATCGGGAGCGGTACGCACATTGCTAAAATCAAGAACGTCCTTAAGGCTCGCGAGTTCTTCAGCCTCTGCCTCGGAGAGACTCTCCGCGTAACCTTCCTTCCGCCCAGCCTTCGCCCAGTCATCCTGTATCTCCTCGATGAACAGGACTTTCTCGCCGTTGGGACCAACGCGGTCATTGTGGCGAACGTGGACTAGGACATTGGGGGCGACTTCGCCGTAGTGGCCGCCTTCAAAGTTACGAGTCTTCTGGCCGGATTCCTCTATGGCGCGTTGCCAATGCTCGCTCGCTGGGGTGTTCGTGCGAATCACATCGTCAACGTCATACCCATTAGCATCTGCAAAGGCTTTAGCCCTAAGCTCTGTCGGCAACGAACGCATTGGCAGCGTTATCAGCGTCTCCTGATAGTTCTCGCCACCGGGGAGGGTGTAGGATTCGTGTTGGACAGCCCCCTCAAACCCACCGCGCTGCGATGCGGTTTGCGTGGCTATGTGCGCGCGTATGGCATCCCAACCGTCTTGCTCTGTCTGGTTGTTCATATCCGCGTCAACATCCAGGAACCGCCCACCCGGACCTTGCACTGAGACGTTACCGGCATCCGGGTCAACATTGATTACAAACTGGTCCCCGGAGTTCCATTCTCCGACTTCTAGGTCATACCCGCCCGTTTCAATTTGCTCTTCGGTCTGTGTCCTTCCAATCTCTCTTAGGTCTGGCTCCGGCAACTCCTCACCACCCAGCACAACCTCTTCGACTTTGATGAGCTTGATGCTCTCCATCATCTGGTCGAGGTCAACCTTGGCCTCGGGGTCCAGTGCAGACAGGTACTCCTCCACGCCTGACCAGATAACTTCGTCCTTCTTGACGCTCTTCTTCTGGAGCATCTTGCGGACTTGAGCCACGGTCATCTTCCGCTGCTTGGACTCGCGGAGTGCGCGGCCCAGCGTAGAGTGGAAAGCTCCCGCTAGAGGGCGTTCGTTCTCAAGCTCCACCGCCTGCTCGAGGGTGGTGGGGGCGAAGCGCGACTCAAGCTCCCCGATAATCTCCTCGTTCGTCATCTGCTCCAGGTCGAAACCCAACGTCTCCAGAACCGAAGCAAGTTGCGCGACCTCGGGCGTGGGGGCCTCGGGTGCCTCGCGGAGGGTGTTCAGCAAGGTGCCAATATCGACACGCGCCAGGGCCTCCTCGAGAGTCGGCGGGGCCACTGGACCCTCTGGACCCTCCACCTCCATCCCTTCCAGTTGCTCAAAGGCACGCTCCCCGGCCACACCCTCGGCACGAGTCTCGGCCTGGGCCCGGAGTATCTGGGCCACGAACTGCGCGTCCTCGGGACGCATCGCACCCGTGCGAACCGCCTGCTCGATGAAACTCTGCTCGACCCGCTCGCCAGGGGTCAGTTCTGCCGCGCCCTCTTCCGTGCCGGCCAGGGCATCCATTTCCGCCTGGAGGGCTGCCTCGTCCTCGGCCTCCGTGGCTTCGACCTCTGCCATGTTGCGAGCACCGTGGGCCTGACCCACGAGCGGAGCCAGAGTTTCATGGTGCTCTTTCAGATGGGCCAAGTAATCGGCGCGGGGAATGACCACCTCTGTCCCGGTCGCCAGTGCCTCGTGGATTTGGTCGAGCACCTCGGGCATCGCCTGGAAAGCCTCGGCTATGGCCTCGTCCTCCTGAAAGAGTTCCACCAAGTCCTCTACCTTGATGTAGAGGTTGGGGTCTTCCCCGCTCTGCTCGAATATCTGCTGGAGGAACTGCCGTACTAGGTCCGGGTCAGCGTCCTTCATTGGCCCCGAGCGCAGTGCTTCGGCCTGGTCGCTCAGGTGCTCCGCTTTCGCTCGCGCCCGCATATTGCGCGCTACAGCCTCGCCAGCGAAGACTAAAGGAGTGGCGACTGTCGTCACGCCACCCCCACCGAGGGCCCCCTCCGTCGCCGCGTGCTTCAGCCTCTCCACGTTCTCAGGTGTGAAGAACTCAGGGTTCTCGTTCGTATAGTTTTCCTTGAACCAGTTCCCCACCAAAATCAGAACCGAGTCCTGTATGAACTCCTCGAGGCCCTCGGAACCGGCTGTCGCGGCGATTGCCCCCACCCGCTTGCCAAGGGCAGCTAGGTGCGGGTGCATCGCCCGAGAGGTCAGAATCTTCTTCGGGGTCATGCCCGCGATAGCTCCAACCAGCCGCTGCGCGCCCGAGTATTTGAAGAGGAACCGAGTCGCCCAAAACTCCACGCCACCGTTGACCAAGCCCACCAGAACCGAAGCCCCCAGGACAACCTCATGGGGGATGGGCTCGCGCACCATGAACGGGATGTCGGGGGGGCGGCTATTTATCTCCCGCGCCTCTTCCGTGAGTTCGCCGTAAGCTTCCCCGAAGCTAAGCTTGAAACTGGCCCACCCGAGCCCCACTTTCGCCCCGCCTGCCGCAAAGGCTAGAGCACCCGGCCCGCTACCTATCCCCGCCAATCCCGCACCAGCCGCACCCACGCCCGCATACAGGCCCATCATCGGCAAGGGCCCGGACAGTTGCTCCACCGCCGGCCCCCAAATATGCGCCCCCGTGTAGCCCGGGGCTTCGGGGACCACGGTGCGGTTGCGTTGCAACTCCTCGAAAGCAATCTGCGCCGCCGGGTCACCGAGCAGTCCACCCCTCACGGCGAGGTCACTCAACGTCGTGGTTTCTTGCCCTCGTATTGCCCTCCCTATGAACGCATCGAACCCTCCGGCCATAGTCTTGGCGCTAGCCGGGTCTTGCATCACCAGAGTCCCCAGTGGGCCATTCAGAACATCCGCCCATGCGGGGATGCTTTCCACCTGCACGGGCCCCAGTTGCTGGTAGGCATCCTGGGCGCGCACCTTGTCCATGTTGCGCTCTACCGTGTCGAAGGGTACGTCCGTGCTCTTAGCGAGTCGCGTGGCCTCGGCCCGCATCGGTGCCTGCTCGCGGGCCCGTAGCTCCGCAAGGTTCCGCACCTGCGCCTTGCGCTGCTTCTCTGCCTGCTCTTCCGCCTTGGCCCGCTCGCCCAGCGCCAGGATGTCTTCAGTCGTGTAGAGGGGGGAACTCATGGAGCTTCGGGCCACCTCCACTCACCACCGCGCCCCCAGTCGAGCAGCGACTGCCGGTATACGTCGCGAATGGTTTCGAGTGCTGCGGCCTCCTTTGAGTCGCCCAGGCCATACGCTTCGCGGATTTCCGCTTCGATGTGGTGGGGCGGGTGGCCGTGAATGTCCTGACCTACGAGTTCCTGGGTAACCTCGTAACGCCGCACCATTTCGTCGCTGTGTATCCACTCCGCAGGGAACGGTCGGTAATGCGTCAGCACCTGCTCGTCCGCGAGTCCGTCAACGATGTCGCGCAACTCATCGGTTTCCAGCCACGGGCGCTTCTCTTCCTCCATCTTGCGGATGAAGAAGTCCTCTAGGGTACGCTCTACTTGCTGAATCTCGAGCAGAGTCTCTGGCGTAGCTTCTGTGCGTCCAGCCTCAGAGCCCAAGTCGGGCAAGCCGAGGCGTACCAGCAAGCCCTTGACAGCGCGCCTCGTCCTATCGCCGTGCAGAACTTCCTTGCTCTCGGGCCCAGCCTTCTGAAGGGCCACGAGTTTGCCCAGGTGAGTATCAGTCACCACTGCCGCAATCGGGGGCAGGTCATCCTCGGTGCCCGGCTCTGCGTCTGGGCCCGGACGGGGTGAAAAGAAATCCATCCCGAAGAACTCCCGCTGCTCTGGGCCAGGAGTCACTGCGAGGTCGAGCAAGCGGTTGTATTCGACTCCCGAGGCCAAGTCACGCTGGGCCGTCGTGGGCATGAGCAGTTCCAGCCACGCCTCGGTTTCAAGCCGTCCGAAGCCCTCGTCTGCGCTGATTTCAAGGATGGACTGCGCGGTGTGCTTGCCGGCTTTTATCTCGTGATAGATTTGCTCACGTCGCTTACTCCTGGCGCGGTCGGAGAGCGTCTGGTCCGTGGCAATCTGATGCTCCACGAGGGCCACAACCTGAGAGCGGAGTTCTCCGCGATAGCGACTGCGTGCGGCGTCCACTCGCGCCTGCGGGTCAGGGATGGACTGCCGCAACTTATCCGCTGCCACCTGCGCCTGTGTGACCATTTCATTCTTCGCTACCCGGTTCTCGAGTTTTATCTGCATCGCAGCGGATTCGGACGTACTCCACAGCCCGCCACTCACGCCAGCCTGGAGTTCAGCGCGGATGGCGTTCAACGTCTGGGTCCGCTCCGTTGGGTTCGTGATGGTGTCCAGCGCATCCACCTGGGACTCGATGAAGAGCATCCGGCCAGCCTTGGCCGAATCCACCTGCGCCTGCCGCACGCCTTGGGCGATGCCCATGCGGCCCCGCTCCAGTGTCCCCGCTATACGCTCATCGAAGAACCCCTGGAACTTCGGATACCGCAACCCCTCGCGGAACTGGGCGGAAATCTTGGTCGCACCATCGGAGTACATTTTGTTGCGCTTGTGGTGGTCAGGCTCTGCGTCAACCTGCAGGCTCAGGTCATTCAGGGCTCGCGTGGCCTCGGCCAGTGACCCGGACACCTTCGCGCCCATCTCCTGCTCGAAGAGTTCGCCTGCGATGCCGCTGATTTCGCTCGTCGCCCGGCCCAGTGCCTCCATGCCTTCGCCGCCACCGAAGTCACGCGGGACGGCCCTGCGACCGAGCCCGGCCGGGTCTGCAAGTACCTGGGGAATCTTAGGCATTAGTAGTCCCACTCATAAAAGGGTTTGCCTACGCGACCGATTGAGCCCATGAAGGACTGGTCAACGGTGCCGGGAGACTTCGTTGTGGTTTTCTTGCCACCGGGGGTGCCGTAGAGCGAGAGCGCCATGCCGGCTACCCGCCCGGTTCCAGAGAGAAGCGCGGCACCCGCCCGCATACTCCCCTGCCGCAAGGCATTCGCCCCATGCGCCCGGTTCAGTCTCGCCGTGTTGCGCCCCGCTATCGAAGCGTTCAGCGCATTCACCTCGTACTCCGCAGCGTTCTGCACCAGGGCCTGAAGCCAACCACCCTCCTCGGCTATTACCCCGCTCTTCCCGGCCATCTGGACGAACTGACTCGAGAGCGCCCGCCGCGCCAACCTGCGCCTGCGACGCTCCTCCGCGTTCCCTTCCATCTCGGCCAGCACCGCGTTGTACTCAGCCGCTGCTGCCGCTGCCCGTGCCTGGGCCTTGGCCGCACTCGCCTGCATGATGGAACCCGCGAGCCCCGTGAGGGCGCTCACACCTAACAGTGCTGTGCCTGCTTCCATGTCTATCGGTCCTGAGTATTCACTTGCGGCATAATTGCCGTGATGGTGCAAGGCAGCGGTAGCGTGTGCTTCAACGTCAACCGGCCCGCCTGCTCATAACCCTCGGGCCAGGACAGGACTTCCGTATCCCCATCGAACAAGGGAACGCCCGCGTCCATCGGGTCGAAGGAATCGCGCAGGTGCAACTCGTCCATGTCTGCGTCCACGTCCGTGGGCCCATACAGCAAACCCGAACCCGTCTGGTCGAGACGTATCACTACGTTCGTGAATCGCTTGGTCTTGCCCTGGGCCGTGCCATCACTCGCGCCGGCCTCAAGGCGCATCGTCTGGAGCGTGGACGAGTAGGCGAGCCCGATATGTACGTTCGTGCTGGCCCGGTCGAGTGTCACCGAACCCCCGCTCACCGTCTTGTCCGGGTGCGTGGCCCCATCGGCCAAGATGGAAACCGTCTGCCCCTCCAGGTGCCCGAGCCCAGTCATCGTGGTCGCTGCCACGCCTGAGTACGAAAGACCCGAGTCCACGAAGAAGGCAGACGTGACCGCATTCGTCCGCACCCATTCAGGCTCCAGCACCTCCACGAACCTCTTCGTGGCCCCGCCAATGGTGCGGCTCACAACCAGCCACAGTTGGTCTTGGTCCCCGTCCGGGTGGGGGATGACCGCAATGCTCTCCACCTTGGTATCCGTGCCGCCCAGGGTGTGCCGGTGCCATGCCGTGACCTGCTGGCTCCGCTCGTAGGTGAAGCAGATGAGCCCCCCGGTCGCGAGCGTGGCCCACAGCAGACGGTTGGGTTCTTGCTGGAAGGCCAGCCGGGTCATGCCGCCCAGGGTTACGTGGTCGGCTAGTACCGTCATGTCCGGGGCTACATACGAGCCAGTGGTATCGTCGAAGACCAGTTCCCTGAGCTTGCGCCCTGACCTCTGGACGAAGAGCAGCACCTGCTCGACGCGCAGCGGGGCCACCTTGGTCTTGCTGCCATAGGTGGAATGCCGCACCACGCGGACATTCCCGGGCACCAGGGCCTCGGTTTCACTGGCTGCCGAGACAACGAACTCGCCCCCAGCCGTGCCCACCATCAGCACCTTGCCGGCGTTAATCCACTCGATGACGTTCACTTGGTCGGTGTTCAGCGTGAAAATCAGCGCCGACTCGTCCAGGTCTACTATCTGGTGGTTCTCGTACTGGCTGGTCTTGGAGGCCCACAGTGTCTGCGGTTGCCCGTCCGTACCCGCCCACCACAGCCGGTCCTCGAAGAACGAGACGCTGCGGGGCCAGCCGTTCCTGCTCGTCCAAGCCCCATGCGACCAGCGGTGCGTGGCATTCGATGCCCCCACCACGCTCGCCGGCAACTGCTTCACAACATCAGCGGTGGCCGTCAGCCCGTCCACGGCGACGGCTGTGATGGTCACGTAGCCCTCGCCCGAATGCAGGTAATGCCAGTCCCACCTCCCATCCGTATCAATGCCCGTGTCGTGGATGGGTGCGCTCGTTCCGGTATCGGATTCCCCGTTCTTGTTGTTGAGTTCGTAGACGTTGTTCTCAAAATAGACCGTATCACTCACGTTCAGTGTGGAGCCCGAGTAAAGAGTATTATCTGAACGCGCTTCCCACGTCCCATGATTGCTGCCGAGGATTTCCCGAAACTTAAAGTATCCAAGTTTCATTAACTCCGTGAATAGGGCCGAACTCGCCGTGAGCGTGATGCCGTTGCCCGAGGCCGCACTGGCGTACACGGTCAGCGTCTTGTCCAGGTTCGTCGGCTCGAACGGCGCAAAGTCGAAGTCAATGACGGCCATCGTCCACGCATCGTGAGCGGTGCGCGTTACCTTGCGCGGGTTGTAGTCCGGGTGCGCGAGATAGAGCACGTCCGCTGACTGCGCGAACTGGATAGCGTCCAGCGCCGCCGATGGGTACGGGGTGACAATCTCGAAGACCGCAGGGCCAGCCCCAGCCAGCACCGCTCCCCCGTCCTTGTAGACCCGCATATACAGGTTGCCGAACTCGAGGATGTATGCCTGCGTGGTGCCAAACTCGAACGGGATGAGCCGCGTCACATTCGCGGAGGTCTTCACCTCGGACACGAATCGGGTGCCGCTACGCTTGCGGGCACCACCCTGCACCAGGGGGATGAAGTTCTCCAGCTTCGCGCAGCCGTTGGCATACTTCGCCAAGTCCACGCGACCCTCGAGCGTGGGGCTGAGTTCTCCCGCGTTGAATGATGTTTGGATGGTCGAGGCTTTTGCCAAGTCAGTACCTCGCGTTAATCCAAGCATCCTCCTCGAATGGCATCGGGCTCTGCTCCTGGCCGTCTGCCATCCGGGCCCGAGACAGAATCTGCTCGTACTCGCGGGTCGCAACCTCGCGCTTCGTGTTGCTCTGCGTAAGCTCCTCGCATAGCTCCATCGCTAGACGCGCCGCTACTGCACTCACCAGCAACGCATCCCACTGGTTGGGGTCTTCCTCTCGCCGCACGTAGCGGATAGAAAGCGGTGAGCCCTCGTCAGAGAGGAGTTTCCGGCCCTCGACTACCCAGGGCAGGGTCGTGTCATAGACCTCTACAACGCGAAGACAGTCGGCCGGGAGTTGGTACTGGTCATCATACCCGAAGGCCGGGTCCGTGGAGAGCTTCGCCAGGGAGGCCCGCGCAATGGCAGCATTCCAGGGATGAGCGCGGAGTACCTCGTCACGGACGTGCGTATATGCACCGTTGCAGGCCCTGGCCTGCTTCGAGTCATCCGTAAGCGAAGTAATCCGCGCTTCACCGACACGGCTAAGCGCCCTGTTGCAAACGTCTACGCTACTGGGCATCCGTTATCGGCTCCCCCCCTTGGAATCAGTCGCCCGCGGTATAGATGGCTTCCAACGTCACTAGCGTGACGGTGCCGGTCATAGTTTCCGTCATCGTCATCGTGAGGTCGAACGTACCGCCCGGGTCAGCCGCGTAGGTCGCTGCGTCCGATATGTTGATAAGCTCCCAGACCCGACTGCCCATGTCCTTAGCAGCGTAGTCCCCGGCGAAAATCTTTTCGGTGCGAAGTGGTGATGTCGCGGTGTCAAAGACAAGAGCCGTGGTTGACATGGCGTCCACAGAGGCTGCGGAAGCAAGGGCACCATCGTGGGCGTCGCCCGTCAGATACCACCCCAAGTCCGCTTCACCTGCCGTTCCCGCGCCATCCGTACTGAAGAGCACAGAGTGGAGAATGTCGCTGGACTTGAGTGTGAGCATACGAACCTCATCGCCCGAACCTGCCACCGTGCCGATGCTCACCTGGGCTACCGTGCGCCTTAGGCGAGAGTGAGAATGACCCGCAGAAGCTCGCCTCTGTGTATCGAGGCCAAGCTCCTCCGTGACAGTACCGATGCCGGCACTGACGGTCCCACTCGAGTTGAATAGACTGCTGAAAATGGTCGCCATTTGATTTTGTTCCTTGTTACTGGTGACGTTCAGGGACCGGCACGACTCCGCCCCGGCCCCCTCACATCAGTTTTTCGCTCTCGCGCTAGGCCACACGGTCCGCAACGATTTTGACAACCTTGCCCGCCTCGAGGCGCGTTGCCCCAATGGTGGTCTTGCAATAGACCTGCGTGGCGTAGGACTTGTCCTCACGCTCGCTTATCTTCGTCGTGATGTCGTTCCACACCGTCAGGTGCATCCCGCTCTTCGCCCACATCGGGCAATCGGTAGAGGCCGTGACCGAAGTCAACCGCTCCGTGGTGATGAAGTTGATGCCCAGGAATGCACGCACCCGGCCATCCACCAGCACCTTCGTGCTGTTGCTGTCGATGGTCTTGATGTCGGCCATGTTGAGCAAGTCTTCATGCTGCTCTGCGGTGATTGCCATGTAGATGGTGTCGTTGTCGAGGTCAACCTCGTTCGCCATGAGGATGCGCTTGCCCTCGAGCAGTTGCCCGATGGTCAGCACGCCGCCGCCAACGATTGCCACCTGACCCACCGTGGAACCCAATTCGGTTCCCGTACCGTTCTCGCCCGTCGAGGAATCCGCGAAGAACGCGCCGATTATCTCGTCGTCGATGGCACGACCCATCGCATAGGCCCCGTTCACCGCATAGGGCGACTGGGGATTGATGAGCATCCGAACCTTGTCCTGGTCGTCGATGAGGTCGGCCCACTCGTAATCCACCGGAAACGTCCACCGCGCGTTGTGCGGGGTGTCGATTAGCGGCGTGTCCGCGTGCCGGGTCGTTCGCTTGACGGCATTGACTGCACCCACCTGCTCGACAACCTTGGCTGCCTTGCCGGTTGCGGTGCCGTTCGTGACTGAATCTCGGAACTTGCTGCCCCTCTGCTGCAACAGGTGAGCCACATTCGTGGCGTACTGCTGCACAAAGGCAGTCGATACTTGGTCTGACATTGGGATAGTCCTCGTTTAATGGCGCAACTGCGCCTTTCGAGGCTTATCCGCCCGTTGGCGGGGCCTTCATTGAAAACGGCTTCCAAGGCTTGCCGGGATGCCACACCCGGGCCGATGTCATTGGCTGGAAGGCTTGCCCGGTTGCCATACCGGGGCCGTCGTTCAATGGTGTAACTCTGATTCCTACCTCTCCCGTATCACGCCTTTTCGCTACTCGCAACCTCGGGGTGCGCCAAAGAGTGCAGGCGGGTCATTCTTGCCACAGCCTCGGGACGCCCGTCCAGGTACTGCTCCATGAACTTCTCATCCAGGGTCAGGTCGCCAATCTTCGCCTTCGCGGCTGCCGGGGTCATGCCAAACGTGGTCCCGGCACCCGTGTCCTGCTCCCGGTCATTCGGCATCGTGTGTTCCCCCAGTCCCCGGCCAATCTCAGCCGATAGCTCCAGCAGTCCCCGCAGACCCAGGGCGCTCTCCAGTTTGTCCATCGTCCCATCGTCCAGACTGAACCGCTGCCGGAACCGGGTGCCGGCGGCGATGTTCTCCTCCCACGCCGTCCCCCATTCCTTCCGTAGCGCCTGCTCGTCGGAACTGGCCTGCTCTGCTCGCTGAGTCTCGAACTCCTGGCCGAGGTCAGCCAGTCGAACGTTGTACTTCTCGTAGATGCTCTGTGCCTGCTTCTTCGACAGACCCGCCTCGTGGGCCCAGTTCGCCAGGTCAGGGGTCAGGTCGATGCCGCCCTCGGGCACCTCGGGGCCCTTGAACTCGTAGCCACTGGCCTCCTCGGGCCTGCCAAGCCGGTTGTAGACGGCACCCCACTCCTCGGCGTCCGCATCCTCTTTCGGGAGGTGCAGAATCTGGTCCGCAGGTGCGCCCATCGACTTCTCGAGGTTCCGGTACGAGTCCAGCATCTGCTCCGCACCCGTCCAGCCCTTGTTCTCGACGTACCCCTGAGCATCCTCGCCCAGTCCATCGGTCCATGACGTGGACGCCACCTCCACTTCGGGGGCGCTCTCAGGTGTCGCTGTCTCCTCGGCCATGCTGCTCCTCTCGGATGGGCGTGCAGGGGATGCCGCCCTCGGTTTGGTTTTCGTCCCATGTGTGACCGCAGTGCATACAATCCAGACCGGGCGTGTAGGCGTGGGGCTCCCCATCATTCGGGTGGCACCCACAGGACCGCGTATACTGGCCGCGCCTATTCTTCAAGGTCCGCTTGCCCCTCCATCTCGGGCATCTCGGTCAAATCGCGGTAGCCCTGGATGCGGAGCCACACCTGCCGCCGCCCCTCCAGTTGTGATGTGCCGTGGGAATCGCCCTCAACGTGCGTGGTCGAGTTGGCATGGCAGAACCTCGCCAGGTCATCAAGCACCTCGGCTGCCCGCTCCCCGTCGAATGTGTCACTGTATGCCTGTGCGCGGGCCAGCAGGGCATCACGCAATACCACCACCAGCCTCCGCAGGCAGTGCCGCCTGGGCCTGAGCCATGTCCTTCACGGCCGGGGCCATCTGAGCCATGCCCTCAAGCATCTGCTGCTGCTGGGCCTGCTGGGCCTGCTGCTCTTGAATCTCTTCCATCTCTTCGGGCGTCCGCAAGATGGAGGTCGGTGCCCCATTGATTTCAGCCGCGAGCCGGATGACCTCCTCGGGCTTGAAGATGGCGAGGACGCTGGGGTCAGCCTGGGCAAACGGGGCGGCAATCTCCAGCGTCCTCTGAATCCCTACAAGCTCCTCACTGCGCTGGAAGCGCATGGCAGGTGACTCGTAGGTGATTTCATATTCGCCCTCGGCCTCGGCCAGGACGGGAGGAAGCGTGGGCAGGTAGCCCTGCCGGCCCAGGATGTTGAACTCCCGGTGAATCTGCGGGCCCAGCATCTCGGACTGCTGACGGCCCACGGTGGGCGCGAGCAGTTGCCCCTTCTCCTGGGCACGAATCAGCGCCTCGGTCGCGGTCATCTGCGGCTGGTCAACGAGAATCTGGAAGAGCGTCACGAGGAAGGCGTCATTGATGACTTCGCGCTCCTTCTCGAGCATCCCCTCCGTGATGTCCAGCCTCGCCCCAGTCTGGAGCGGGACGATGAGCGGACGGCCCTGGGCATCGACCCCGCCATAGTTCAGACCACCGGGGGTTAGTCTGACCTGCTTGGAGCCGGCACCCAGGACACCATCGTCATGGAGCAGGAGCGGCGGGTCCACAATCTTGTGCCCGCTGCGAATGAAAGTCTTCTGCATCTCCTGGGCCATCTTGATGGCTGGCAGGACAAGCATGGCCGGGCTGCGGCCGTACATCTCGGTCGGGTTGACGGTGTACCTAGAGTACATGTACGGGAACTCCTCGTACCCGCCCTCATCGACCATCGCCTTGTCTTCGATGCTGATGTGGTAGGAGTGCCAGGGCATCCCCTCGTAGTCCTTGCGCTCCAGGTCGCGCCCCTCGCGTGGACTCACCACATGGACGAACTCAAACTGCTTGTAGTGGTTGTCCGGGCTCGAATAGGCCACTGCAACCTTCGGCGGCAGCTTGTCCTCGCCCCACTCCTGAGCCGCAGCCTTCGCGCTCATCGTGTACTTCCGGTAGACCGTATCCACCTTGCGGGCCGGGTCGAGTTCGATGTAGACGCTGCCCACGTGGCACTGGACATACCGAACGCCCAGCCCATCCTTCGGCTCATCGACGAACAGGCAGGCATTGCCAAATGCACCGAGCGACTTGTAGCCCTCGTGCATCTGCGCGTAGTAGCCCGCCTTGGGCGAGTTGCGCGCCTGGAACATGATGCGCGCCACTTCCTCAAACCACTTCTTGACGGCGGAGTCCTTGTTTAGTTCATCGTTCGTCGCACGCAGGGTGTGCCACTTCTGTGCCCTGGGCGTCAGCATCGACTCCATCGCAGCCGAGAACTTCTCAAGGGCCAGCGAAGCCGTCGCATCGAATATCTTCGTGCTGCGCTTCTCGCCTGGACTCCGAGCGGTCAGGAACTCGTCCGAGGCCGGCCACACCCGCTCCGCAATCTCTTGCCAATGGGTGTCCCAGTTGTGGCGGCGACCCTCGAGTTCGCTGAGCCTCCGCAGACAGTCCTCGACTGTTTTCGCCATGCTCTATGCTCCCGTGAGGTACTTCTTGGCCGTTGTCGCCGGGGCCGGTACGCCCAACGGTGACCCGCTCATAATGGTCGAAGCCCGGCCACCACTGCGCTGGTTCCGCCTACGCATCTCGGCCATCTTCGCTGCCGTGATGGCCCCCTCGCGACCAATGTCAGCCGGGGGTTCCGGTTTCTCAGCGGGGGGTGGTTGCTTCCCCTTATCAGCAAGTGCCATACCTGTCTGCGCCACGCTGGAGAGCGTCATCAACATTATCAATTCCGGTAGTCCCATCTGTCTTCCCCCCCTAGCCCAGCAACTGCCGAGCCGATGTCTGAGAGCCACCACCACCTAGTGGTTGGCCCAGTAGGTTGCTCGCCCGTAGACGCCGACGCGGTGAACTCCCGGCCGATCTCTGCGACCGGCCAAGACGTGCCTGCTCGGCAGCCGTCGCCCGTGCGCCCTGCCGGCCCGAGGTCGCTACGCCGCCGCCCCGTCGGGCGCTGCCGCCTCCACGCTCAAGGCGCAACTGCTCTGCCGCTGCCGCAGCCTCGGGGAACGGCTTGCCCAACAGTTTCTTTGCCGATTGCTGCTCCGCGTAGGCTTCCGAGCGGGATGCGAACGTGTCCCCCGGGCTGTCTGCAATGCCCTGGAGTTCCACGACCCTTCTCTGGAACTTAGTCTCTGTTGCCTCCCAGAATCGGGAACGGTCCTTCTGCACGTCCGAGTGATACACGCCGATGTAATTCTTTGGCCCCAGCCCCTGAGAGTGGAATGGATTCGTGTAGTACCAGGGGGCAAAGTCAGTAGTCTTCACGTCGGCCTTACCCCGATACTTAGGGTCTAACCCCCTGTAAGCGCTGGCCTTGTATTCCTTGCCCCAGTATTCATCCTTCAGCTTCGACAGGGAGCGAATCGTCCCGATGTCCTTTAGATGTCTCTGGACATTCTCAAGGCTGTCCCAGTCGAACTCGCCCGTAAGCGACTGGTTCTTGAATAGGCTACCGCCGCGGCGGATTTCGTGCGAGCGAGTACCTAGGCCACCCCACGGTGAAACGTACTTGCCCGTCTTGTAGGCCGCTCCCGGTGCGGCCGGCGTCCCCCTAGAGCCCCCTGCGTGACTCATTGCATCACCCCCAGATTCCGGTACGCGCCGCGCTCATACCCCACCCAGCCACGAGAGCGGAGGAAGCGGCGCAGTGCTCGTGCCGGTACGCGCACATCGAATCCGTCTTCTCCGGTCACGACGAAGAGCCGCGTGGCCCCGAGCAGTTCCCCGATGACCTCGATGGCTGTCATGTGCCGCTCAGTGCCCAGGTGACCACGCACCTCGGGTGCAGCACACGCATGAAGCGCGAGGCTGTCATCGGTGGGGCCCGGCAGGAACCAGACCAGAACGCCCTGGCCGTACCTGACCCAGGTCGCCGTTTCGGCCTCGAGTTCCCCAACCGGACGCGGGTATCCCCAGGCGAGCACGTCACTGCGTGCGCCTGCCCAGTCGGTTTCCTCGCGGAAGAAGTCTATGCCCATCAGAGAATCGCCTGCGTCTGCGTCGGGCCGTTGCGGTGACGGTTGGCGGGCATCAATGCCTCGCGACCCTCGCCGCTCCCCATCAGCGCATACTCGGCGGCTTCGACCGGGTGGCTGTAGATGTTCTTGTCCGGCAGGTCGGTGTAACGCTCGCTGTTGGCAATCTTCAGCCGCCGGTAGCAGAACCCGCCCATCAAACCCTTGCGGACCATCTTGGCCTTGGGCGAAACCTGGAGTGCAGGCTTGCCATCCATGCAGATGCGCCTTGCGGGGTTCGCGATGGCCGCACGCCGCAGGTCAGGGGAGTTGGTCGAGCACGGCTGCGCCGGGATGCCCGAGGCCCGCAGGATGCGAATGGGTGTGTCCTCGGTCGCCTGGCTCTGGGCACTGCCTGCCGGGTCACACCAGACCTCGACGGGCATTCCCGAGTAGTTCGCGTCGAGCCACAGCTTGAGTTCCGGCCCGAAGATGGCTGCGCTCATGTCGGTGGCACAGAGTTCGTCAAGCACAACGCGCCGTCCCATGTCCTCGATGTGCTGGGTGACTACCGCTGCCGGCGTGCGCCCGAAGTCGATGCCGATGATGAGCGGATAACGCTTGTCCACCTCGATGGGCTCAGGAGTGCAGTGAACGCTGTCCACGTACTCGGGATGCACGGGCTTGCCGTCCACCGTGAAGCCGAAGGAGTTGGCTAGCATCACGTCAATCCAATCCTCGGCCTTCCCTTCCAGCCCCTGCGTGTAGTAATCCTGGGGCAGGTTCACGAGGTTCTCGGCATCGGGGTTGGGAATCCACTCGCCTTCCTTCTCGCCAGGGAAGACGCCACCCGGCTGCCGGAAGAACCGCCACCCCTTCGGCCGCACCTCTTCGGCCAGATGGAAATACCAGTGGTCTTCATCGGGGGCATTCGTGTCCCCGAGCATCCCGTGCCAGGTCGGTGTGACACCGCCCGAGGCCAGCGACGGGTAGCGACCGTGCCGCAGGTCGGCCATGTCCACCACGCTCTTGACCAACTCTTTCATTTCGTTGAACCACACCCCGGTGCATTGCTGGCCGCGGAGGCGGCGAACTGAATCCTCTCTGTCGAGCGCGAGGAAGACCACCTCGGAGCGCACGCGGGTGCCGTCCTCAAGGTTGAAGTCAGCGCGGTAGGTCGGCGGCTCCAGGCCCCCGTACCGCATCTTCCCCAGGCCACCCGAGCCCTCACCGAACACGGCCAAAAAATCCTTGACCGTCGTGGACATGAGGTCCGGGTACGTGTTGCGGACTGCGAGGAACCGGGTCGGCCGCTCGCCCTGGGCGTTGGGCTCCTGCTCCACCATGTGCTGCAGGAGGCGCTGCACGGCCGCAAAGGTCTTGCCTGAGCCGAGCGGACCCATGATGGCCGAGACGCGCTCACGGCAGCGCATGAAGTCATTCAGCACCGGGTACTGCGGCACGCCCATCCTGATTTCAGTTGCCGCTACCACTCGCCCCCCCCGTGTAATCCTTGATGACAACAACGGGGCCGCCCTCGTCGCCCGTAATATGTGTCTGACTGGGGATGAGCTTTCCCACCAGGGTCGCGAACGTCTTCGGGTCGCTGTCCCGCAGGCCCGTGAAGAACTCTTCGCCGCCATCCTCGGCCGTAGCCTC
>Ga0310122_10000451_pt1 | contig 25941 bp, 22 predicted proteins | sample CB6_Bottom_1051__FD_203503 | JGI IMG/M metagenome (GOLD analysis project Ga0310122, IMG submission 203503) | Marine microbial communities from Western Arctic Ocean, Canada - CB6_Bottom_1051 | ecosystem: Environmental > Aquatic > Marine > Oceanic | place: Canada: Western Arctic Ocean | collected...
GGGCGGTTCCATGAGGCCCCGGTACTCCTCGAGATCGGCCTGGACAGGATCGGCCTCAACACGGTCTGCCTTATCCGTGGATGTTCTGGTGGATTCCTTTGGGGGCTTCATTTTGCCTGCCTCAGGTGTAGGTCTGCCGCTCGGCGTCGCTCAAGCCCCGCCAGACCAGGAACTGCTTTCGCAGCCGATCGACGAACCCTCGGTTGGCGCGGAGCCACGCGGAGCGCTCGCCACTCTTGCGCTCGATGAGTATGCGGATGGAGAAGAAGCGGTCGTCGCCCGCGGGCGACAAATCGAGGCGAAGCCGCTGCGACACGCCCTGGTCGAACGGCGCCAGCCAGACCGTGGCCTCCGATGCTCCCTCCCGGGACACGACGATCCCCTCCGCGTAGAAGCCGGCGCCGATCGACTGCTCGTCGTAACCCTCCAGGTACTCGGTCATAAAACAGACCAGCTGGCGGGCCTCGGTCGCCTGCAGCGCAAACGGCATGGGCAGGAACAGACGGTCTCCCCGCGGCTCCGGCAGCTGCCAGGCGCGCTCGATGCCCGGCAGACAGATGCGACCGGCCAGATAAGCGGGGTACAGCGCCGACAGCAAAACCACCGCCATGACCACGCCGATCGTCACCACCGCCGAGTAGGAGGAGAAGTTCACCGTGAGTCCCGGGAACAGCCCGTGTACCCACCCCAGGCGAGCGAGCACCTGAGCCGCCAGGAAACCGAGGACAGCGCTGAGGACCGCATAGGTGCCAGCCTCGGCCATGAACAGACCGGTCACGTGAACCGGCGCCAGTCCCACCGCGTTGAGGATACCGATCTCACCCCGGCGCTCGTGCACCGTGCCCAGCATGGTATTGAAGACGATGAGTGCGGCGATCACCAGGGGGACGAGAACGCCCGCGCGGCCGCCCAAGGTGCGCACACCCACGGTGTTGATCAGATATCGCCGACCTCCCATGAGGGCGGTGAGATTGATGTCCAGCGCCGAGGCAAAGTCGTGGATGGCGGCTTCAGCCGGACCAACCGCTCCGCTGAAGACCACGGCTATCGAGGCCAGCCGGGCGTGCTCCCCCCAGCGCGACACCACCAGGCTGGGGAGCAGGATGATCTGTCCGGCACTCAGATGGGTGAAGATCGGATCGACTCCGTGTCGATCCAACCCGACCCGTCTCTCGCGAGTCTGTTCGATCTCCAGGTCCAGGGGGGTGAGGGGGCCGCCGTGCAGGTCTTTTATCGCTTCGAATCGATCGGCATCGAAGACACCGACGACGCGGTACTCCCCTCCCAGATAGCTCACCCTCGCCTGCCCTTCACCCACGGCGGACAGGCTGATTCCCAGCGTCCGGGCCACCCCCTCCGGCAGAATGCAGACATCGCTCTCGGCGGCGTTGAACCAGCGCCCGGCGAGCAGCGCGTCTCCCACCCCGGTGAGCTCCGGCTCCGACGCCGACAGACCCAGGGCGGCGGCCAGCCGCTGCGTACGCCCGTCCCTGCCCGACAGCAGCGCCGGACTGAGATACCAGTATCTGTCCAGCACCAGCTGCCGGGAAAATCGCGTGCTCAGAAAATCGAGCGCCTTTGCTTCCAGCCCCTCCCACTCCGGGCGGCGGATCAGAAGTGCGTGGACCGCTTGGGAGCTGGAGGCCTTCTCCCCTGGCGACATGATTCCCGCCGCCTCCGGGACCGGGCCCAGAGGCGTGCGGTTGTAGCGCACCGCCGACCGCACCGAGGTGAAGGAAACCAGCGAAAACATCAGCACGGCCAAGGTCGTGACCGTCAGGCCGGTGCGCCAAGGGCGCCGACGCATCTGGGCGACCCCCAGCAGCAGCGAGCGCGTGAAAATGGCGCTCCGTCGGGTATCGAGGCGGTGGATGGCCACGCGGCGAGAGACGGATTCGTGGAGCTGGGCGTTGAGACGACTGAGGCCGATCCAGATGACCGCCATGCTCAAGGCCAGACTGAGAAAGCCCACCAGCACGATGGTGGGATAGATGGTGAGCTCGAAGGCCGGGTGGGAAAACCGCAGCACCAGGAACGCCATCAGGAAAATGGCCAGGGCACCCGAAACCTGAAGCCGCACCGTAGCGCCGGCCAGCAGGAGGCGTTCGCCCAGGACGCTGAAAGGCAGGACCAGAAACAGGAAGAACAACACCCCGCGCACCGCGTCCGTGCCGACCGCTTCCACGGCGCGGTAGGACTGGGCGCTCAGAGCCCAGGCTCGTCGACTGCGATCGAGAAAATCGGTGTGCTCGCCGGCGCGGCCATGAGCGTCACTCCGCTGAATTTCGGTCCCCGCCTGGTCGTGCAGGCGGCGGAGAGGTGCGCTCTCGATGCCGTGTCGCTCCAGGCTCGCAAGCCGGAACTCATCCAACCGCCACATGTCGCCTGCCACGCGTCGGGCGGTGCCGGCCAGACGGGGCGTGGTCGATGGGCGATACCCCCTTCCCGTGGGTTGGTTGATGCCGCCGTTGAGGAGGACGAGCCGCCGACCCAGTCCGAGGCGATCCGACGCCATGGTCAGCTTCAACGCCGCCCCCCGGGCGGCGAAGGCGACAGCGACTTGCTCGGTGGCCGACCCGCTACTGCTGTAATAGCCGTGACGCGCGATTTCCTCGGCGGTGACGGGCATGCAGTAGCCATAGCGCACTGGCTCCGCCTCTCTCGCCGCATCCAGCAGCCTGAGATGAGTGAGGGTGCCCAGATTCCGAGGGTCGAACAGGTCGAAAAGGGTCAGGCTGTGGCATGGGAAGACCACCAGGGTGCGCTCCTCCCGCAGCTGGTCCATGAGGACCTCGCTCGGACGCTGACCGGCGCCGTAAGGACCCCGGTCCAGCGCCTGGGTAACCCTGCCGCTGACGGCGTCCAGGCTGTACGCCTCCAGCTGGACCGGCTTCAGGTACAAGGTCCTGGCTTCGAGTCCGGTCAATTCGAAGGCTCCGGAGCTGTCGGTGAAAGCCATGGGATCGGCGCGGACACCCATGAGGCTCTTGTGCAGACTTCGAACCCTCACCAACGCCCCCGCCACGGGCCGGTCGGGCTCGTAGCTGCGCTCGCCCCAGGCTACCACCCGCCCCCGCAGCCTCCCGAAGGAATCCTTGGCTGGCTCCACCTGACGGGGAATTGTCTTTTGGGTCAAATGCTCCACCAGCGCGCTGATGAAGTGGACCTGCTCCGCCAGGCTGCTGACGTCCACCTCATCGGGTCTATCGAAAGGAGAGTCGAAAGCCCGCCGCTCGTCGCCTGCCGTCACCAACGTGAGACCCGGCATCCCGGCCAGGCTCACCACCGCTCCCTGCGTGGGGATTCTCTCCGGCAACCGGCCCACCAGGCGGCGCTGCCGGAGGGGTCTCAGGTCCCCGCCCAGAATCAGATGTCCGCCCGGCTTGTCCGCCTCGTAGCTTGCGGCGAAGGCCTCGATCGCATCGAATAGAGGGAGTCGAATCTTGCGCACCCGGTAGGGGGTCCCGGCGTGAACGAGGGCGATCCGGCGACTGTGAGAGCTCAGATCCAGACCCAGAAAAAAGCCGATCTCGAGCTCATCGAGATGCAGATCAGCCAGATCGGCCGCCCGCGCGGGAGGCTCCGAGCTCCCCGGATCGACGTCGTCAGACACCGGCCGCATCACCTCCCCTACCAGCTCCCTCATCCCGGCCAGGGCCTGGAAGTGCCCGGACGTCGCCACCAGCACCACGGTCTGCCGGGGCGGGTGGGTGTTCAGCATCTGGGCCAGCTCCAGCCAGGCCGCCACCCCGGAAGCCTGATCGGCTCCCGGGGCCATCGCCGGCACCGGCGAGATGGCGTCGTAATACGCGCCGATCATCATCGCCTGCCCCGCCAGCTGGGGATCCGTGCCCTGGAACACGGCGACCACCGTCTGCGCCTGGGCCCGTCGCCAGGTCATGCGGCCCCACAGCCGCACCGTCGGCTCGAGCCGTCGCCCTGGGTCGTTTGAAAGCCCTGCGTCGTTCGAGAGTCGCCGGCGGATGAAATCACTGGTCGCCCGCGGAGCGAAAAACCGGGGAAGATCCGCCGGAGTGGCCAGGAATTTCTGCGCTCCCTCCTGCCGGTGAGTCCTCGCAAGAGCTCCCTCGGCGCCCGCAAACGGGGAACCCGATACGCCCTCCGGCGACAAAAAGATGACGGCTGCCGCACCCAGATCGAAAGCGGTGACCCAGTTCATCCCGCAGTCGTATTCCAGGACGACAATGGCATCGAGCAGGCTGGACCCGTCCAGCTCGAAGCGCTCGGCCCGACCGCCGTATAGCAGCCGCCCGGTGATGCCCTCTTCGGCAAGAGTCGGCGTGCGCACCAGATTGGGCCAGACACAGCGCAGGAGAAGACGGCTCCCATCCAGCTCCATGCCGGCGCCCTCGTCGACCGGTACGGGAACTTGAAACAGGTGGCGGGAAACTCCGGTTACCCCTGGCAGCGACTCGAGCTCGGCCACGAGGTAATCGGCTGCCGCCATCGCGCCGGGGTACCCCGTCACCCGCGAATCCGTGGCGGCCAACTCCCCGATATGTCGAGCCAGCCTGGCGGCCACGCCATCCATCTCCCTGGCTGCCGGGACTGCCGTCTCCGGGGCGGCCAGGGCGGTCGCCGCCGCCGGCCATGGGTTGCCCGGAGCGGTCGGTGCCGCTGCTGGATCAGCGACGACGGCGGTCACCAGCATCATCGGCCCCGGCCAGACCAGTGCCAGGACGCGTGCCAGGACGCGTGCCAGGGCGAGTGCCAGGGCCAGGACCGGCCCAATACCGACAGCCGAGGGGTCCTCGGGCCCGGCTCTCTCGACTTGACAGGTCGTCAAAATCTCCGGCATCTTTCGAACAGGCCCCCATCTTTTCGACCAGGCCCCCATCTTTTCGACCAGGCCGCATTTTTTAGAACAGCGGAGTGGAATCCAGTGTCAGAAGAAAAGAGATCAGGCAACTCTCGACGAGGGACCGCCAAGCGGACCGAACCCTCGGAGTGGCTCCGGGTGCACCGCATCGTCCAGGGAAGTGGGGATGACTTCCGCTCTCTGGTGATCGAGTATCATCCGCTGGCCTACAGTCTTGCGTACAAGGTACTCGATGACCGCGAGGACGCCGAGGAGATCGTTCAGGATGCCTTCGTCAAGGTACACGATGCCCTCGACAGGTTTCGCGGAGAGGCCTCACTCAAGACGTGGATACTCCGCATCGTCATGCGCCTCAGTCTCAACCGGCGCCGGGACCGGTCCCGGTCCGCCTGGCACAGACTCGGGCTCAACCGGAGGGGAGAGGAAGAGCCCGATGAGGCCCCGGAGGCGATATCGGTTGCCGACCTGCGCAATCCGGAGGCCGAGTGTATTTCGGACGAGACCCGCCGGCTTGTACTCGGATTGCTGGACGAACTCCCCGAAACGCTGAGAGAGACACTGATATTGAACAGCCTTGAGGAGCTGTCCTACGACGAAATCGCCCGGGTCCTCAATGTCCCTCTGGGTACGGTGAGCTCGCGTATCCACAGCGCCCGCGAAAAACTCTCGAGAAAGCTCGCCGAACGCGACCTGTTATAGCCGCCCCACGTGGAGGATGTGATGTCCTGGTTGCCATGGAGTGAAAAAGGAAGATCGCGGCGTCTGTTGTCGGACTACCTGGACGGCCAGCTGTCGGCGCGGGATAGAGATCAGGTGGAAGAGGAGATCACTCTGAACGCCGCCGCGCGGAACCGGCTCGACGCCTACAGCCGGGTCACCGAGCTCGTCGGCGCCGCCACCGCGCCGCCGCGAATGCCGGATGCTGTCGCTTTCGCCGACCGCCTCATGGCGCGGGTAGTGGATCGGGAAACCGCGGTTGAGACTGTGGCGCGTCGGCCCAGCCGATCGCGCCTGTCGCCGGCGGTGCTGGCCTCCATCGGTCTCCTGATCACCGCGGGCGTCACCCTGGTGGGGTTGCGTCGCCGCGGCATTCTCTAAAACGACGACCCCGGCTCACGCCCGAGCCGGACGGCCAAACCGGAAGGATCACCACAGACGTGAACTGGTTCGAGAAAATGAAGTCCGGGATTCTGACGCGCATAAGACGCGACATCCCGGCGGGGATCTGGACCAAGTGCAATCATTGTGGAGAGACTACCTACCACAGTGCCCTGGCGCGAAGCCACTGGGTCTGTCCGCGGTGCGACAGCCACCTTCTCATGGGCCACCAGAAGTACGTCGACCTGCTGGTGGATTCGGGCACCTTCGAGGAGATCGACGCCCACATCTCCACGGCGGACCCGCTCAAGTTCCGCGACCATCGCCGCTACACCGATCGCATCAAAGAGGGCCGGCGCGCGAGTCAGATGAATGAAGCCATCTTCACCGGGGTCTGCACCATCGGCGGCCACCGGGTAGCCCTGGGCATCATGGACACTCGATTCATTCTGGGAAGCATGGGAGGCGCCACCGGGGAGAAGATTACCCGACTTGTCATCCGGGCCATCGCCGACCGCCGCACCCTGATCCTGGTGTGTCAATCCGGCGGCGCCCGCATGCAGGAAAGCGCCTACTCCCTGATGCAGATGGCAAAAATCAGCGCCCACCTCCACCGCCTGGCTGATGCCGGCCTGCTCTACATCGCCGTGCTCACCGATCCTACCTACGGCGGCGTGACCGCCAGCTTCGCCATGCTCGGCGATGTCATCCTGGCCGAGCCGGGGGCTCGCATCGGCTTTGCGGGCCAGCCGGTGATCAAACAGTTCCTCGGCGGCGAGGAGCTTCCAGAGGGTTTTCAGATCGCCGAAAACGTACTGCGCCACGGCTTCATCGACAAAGTGGTCAGCAGGGGCGACATGGTCGCGACGCTGTCTCGACTCATCGCCCTCCTGGCCCCGGACTCCGAGGCCCTCACCGGGGATGTGATGACTGCTACAGCTTCATAGAGCAGGAGCGTGTCCGAGTATCCCGAAACTCAAAATAGGTTCCGGTATTTTACCCCGAAGCGGATCTGCTCGGAGGATATCCCGAGATCGGAGCGGATGACGAAGTCCGCGTTCCAGGAGACCCGCACCCCCAGACCCGACGACCAGTGAGACCTCCCCACGGCGAGATCTCCGCGTCCGGGCGCCACCTGGCCCGTATCGACGAACATGACGCCATACCAGTCGAGGAACTGCCGGAAAACACTGGTGCTCTTCAGGAGATAGCGAAACTCTGTATTAGTGAACAGGCGAACGTTGTCGGTGAAGCGCTGCCGATCGAATCCCCTCAGAGAATCACTGCCGCCCAGACCCTTTGACCGCCTGCTGCCGCCGACCTCTCCAAAGGCGTACAGGGGCACTTCACCCGAAAGCACTTCCAGAACTATCCGGTGAGCGATGGTAATTCGGTCCGAGGCGGCGAAGTAGCGCATGTCGGTGAAGGTATAGCGCTGGAAATCGATCTCCTTGAAATACAGCCCGGTTACCAGGGAGTTCCTCGAGGTCTCGTACGACCACTCGTGAAACGCCCCACTGGTGGGCATGACGTCGTTGTCCCGAGAATCCCAGGAAAGAGTTGCACCCACAAAGCCGGTGACCCCGTCCACGACGCCGTCCGGCGTTCCCTCCTCTCGGAAAAGCGCCCGCGAGCCCCGCTTGTCCACGTCGGCGGTTTCCAGTCCGAAGCCCAGCGACATCGACACGGGACCGTAGATGTGCCGGATGACGCTGGCGATCACTCTTGGATTGCGCAGGGAGTAGAGGTAGTAGAACTCGTCGCGGAAATCGGGGTTGCCCGGCGTGATGAAGTCGGTGTTTCTCTGCCGGTCGTTTCCCTGGCCGTAGAAGCGCGCCCGAAGGTCGCGTTTGTAGCTCGCCACCAGACGCATCCCGAAACCGGTACCGGCGATCCGGGGCACTTTGAGCCGATAGCGGACGATCACGCGACCCTCGGAGCTGCGGACCGAGTAAAAGGTCATCTTGTAGCGGTAGGGTAGTCTGCGGTAGTCGAGAAGCTGAATTCTCATGCCGACGTTCCACCCTGTGGTCGGACTGAAGTACACAATGGGTACTCCGGTAAAGCCGTAATCGATTCCCCCCAAGGAGAACTGGCGGCGTTTGGCCATCCATTTGACCAGGTCGACTTCCTTGCTGGAGGTGTCCTTCTCTCGATCCGCCCTTGGGTCGGTCAACTGCGAGGTGGCGGTATCCGGACGCGCCTCCGATCGGAGGGCGGGACCCGCATCGGCCCCCGACGGTGTGCGGCAGAGCGCGACCAGAAGCGCGACCAGAAGCACGACCACGCCGACCGGCACCATACGCCATGAGCAGCTCATCTCCCTGCCCCGCCGGCGCCGTGACCCTGTTGCCATAAGCAAGTCCCTCTCAGCCGCCGTCAGCTCGGAGGCCCGTCCTGGCGGGACCCTCCGGAAGGGATGGTAGTGAAGTCGCCGCGTTCGAAACGACACCTGTCGCGACGGGTGGGATCCACGTCGAGAGCGAAGCGAAGCGGCGTAATCGCCACCTCTCCCCGCTCGAGGGCCTCCATATCGCCGTCACCGCTGGTTTCCAGGAGGCGCAATCCGGACAACACGTGTTCGAAGTGATCCGCCCCCTCGGCAAGCGCGAAGAACGGACCATACGAGGTCGCCGTCACCCCGGTGAATCGCCGGGGTGACGCTGGGGTGAGGTCCGGCGGCATATTGACCGACAGCAGTGACGCCCCCTGTGGCAGCCCGCCACGCAGGACTTCCCCTGCTATCTCCCTGGACACGACCGCCGCTGACCGCCACAGGGGGTCCAGGCGACCCAGCTTGGGAGACCGGTTCGTCCACAGACCATAGTCCTCACTCCGGAGCTTCAGCGAAAATGCGACGGCCGGAATTCCGCTCAGCATCCCCTCTACCGCCGCCGCGACCGTGCCGGAACTCAGCAGAAACGAGAGGCCCGCGTTGGCCCCCATGTTGACGCCCGAGACCACGAGTGCGGGGGGGGTTGGCCAGATATTGTGAATACCCAGGTTGGCGCAGTCCGCCGGCGAGCCGTTGAGGGTAGTAACGGTGAATCCGTCCATCTCGGTTTCGACGACCCGGAGACGACCTCCTCGGGTCATCGTCTTCGACGACCAGCTGCGCTCGGTGTCGGGAATCAAGACGCGGACATCCCCCAGTTGGGACAGTTCCCTGAGCAGAGGCAGAAGCGCCGGCGAATCCGGGCCGTCGTCATTGGTCACCAGTAGCCATGGATCCGTCCCATCTACAAGCATCGTTCCTCCGCCAGTCGTTTTGCGCAAGCTGCCGCCCCCTTCCCCCCGCCGTGACGCCCTGCTCCCGGTCCAGCCAGGGATGTTGCAGCCGTTAGGGTATCGATTTTTCCGCCATTCTCCAACCCGAGCGTCGCTATATTATATAAAATGCCCGCCACATATTATATAAAATGTCCGCCACCGGCTTTGTGACCCCCATCATCAAAAGCCACGCGAAAGAGTTCTCCACTATCGATATTGACGATCTCGCCCGCGCGAGAAGGACGCAGTCGGTCTCTCCTCCGGCGCTCCTAACTGAGCTGGAGGATCTGGCTGCCGACCTGGCGGTCGATATCCGCTTTGAAGAGCTGGAATCCGCCGGCGGCCTCTGCCGCTACGGGGGCAGGACCTGCCTGTTGGTAAATCGGCGTCTCTCGGTCCTGGAGCGGGTCGATCTCATATCTACCGAGCTGGCCTCCCTGCCCCTGGAGGATATCTTTATCCGCCCCCGACTCCGCGAGCTTCTCGAGTCGCGCTCGCCGGGCTGACCGGCAGCCTCTCCTGCGCCTGTGTTATGACGCCGTCCGCGCTTGCCAAAGCGCTCGGGCTCGCATATATTCTCCTGCTCGATTTCAAACCGACTATCACAGAAACAGTCTCATCCCCAATGCCCAAGCTGAAGACACACAAAGCCACCGCCAAACGCATCAAGCGACGAGGCAGCAACACACTGAAGCGGAAGAAGGCGTACGGAACGCACAAGTTGGGAAAGCGGTCTACCAAGCGGAAGCGCGAGCTGCGCAAGAATCTGCCGGTCGCCGCGGCCAACTCAGTGAATGTGCGTCGATCCCTGGGGATGAAGTGAGAGAGAGCGTGCTATGCCCCGTGTGAGAAACAGCGTCGCCTCGAGGAGGCGCAGGAAGAAGGTTCTCAAGCAGGCAAGGGGATACTTCGGCGGCAGGAGTAGGCTGATTCGCACCGCGCGCGAGGCTGTCAACCGGGCTCAGGCCTACTCGTACCGCGACCGGCGCGTCAGGAAGCGCGACTTCCGCAAGCTCTGGATTACCCGCATCAACGCCGCTGCCCGTCTGAACGGCGTCTCCTACAGCCAGCTGATCCACGGCCTCAACCAAGCTTCGGTCACCATCAACCGGAAAGTCCTGGCCGATCTGGCGGTACGCGATCCAGAGGCTTTTACAGCCGTTGTAGAGCAAGCCAGAGCACACCTGTAGGTCGTCCCGCGGACAGCTTTTTTTGAGGCAGCACAGGTCAGTTTCAGTAGCATGGTCCTATCCCGAGACGCCTCAGTAGTTTGACAGCGGAGTTGGCGATCTCATCGCCTTCCGCTGTCGCACCCTGTGCTTTTGCCGACGTTCGTCTCTCCCCCTCCGTCCCAGCTTTACTTATTTAGTTGGCTGTAGTTGGTTGTAGCTGCTGTATCAGGCGCTCCCTTCCGCCCACCACACTGCCGCTCCGCTCATGCTAGAAGAGATAGAACAGCTTCAGGAAGAAGCCGTGGCCGCCATTCAGGGCGCCGTCGATACCGTGGCCCTGGAAGAGTTTCGCATCCGCTTCGCGGGACGTCGAAGTCGGCTGCGGGCGATCATGAGTGGCATCGGCGATCTCTCAAAACAGGAGCGTCCGGCGGTTGGCCAGGCGGCGGGCAAAGCGAGAAAGACCATTGAAGCGTGCCTCGATCAGCGGGGTCGCTCACTCGAAGAAGCCGCCCGCGAGTCCTCCAGCATAGATGTCTCCGTGCCGGGACGACGTCCCATGTCCGGGGTGCTGCACCCGCTGACGCGTGTCGCCCAGGAGCTGGTGTCCATTCTCGAGGGGATGGGATTCACCGTTGCCGACGGGCCCGAGGTCGAGGACGAGTATCACAACTTCGACGCCCTCAATACGCCAGCCGATCACCCCTCTCGCGATCTGCACGACACCTTTTACCTCAAGGATGGGCGTCTGTTGCGGACCCACACCTCCACGATGCAGATTCGCGTCATGGAGAGCGGTCCGCCGCCGGTGCGCATCATCTCGCCAGGGCGCACCTATCGCAAGGACACGGTAGACGCCACCCACCACATGGTCTTCCACCAGATAGAGGGGCTCTGCGTCGATCGAGGCGTGTCCATGGCCGACCTGAAGGCCACCCTCACGGCGGTAGGCCGGTGCGTCATGGGAGAAAACACCAGAATCCGTCTGAGGCCCCATTTCTTTCCCTTCACCGAGCCGAGTGTCGAGTACGATTTCTCCTGCGGCTTGTGTCTGGGCGACTCCGGTTTGGGCGACTCCGGTTTGGGCGACTCCGGTTTGGGCAGCGACCCCGGTGGTCCGCTCTGCAGGCTCTGCAAAGGCACCGGCTGGATCGAGATTGGCGGCGCCGGCATGGTCGACCCAGCGGTCTTCGAAGCCGTGGGCTACGACCCGGAGATCTACACCGGCTTTGCCTTCGGGCTCGGGTTCGACAGAATCGCCATGATCCGCCACGGCATCGACGACATTCGGCTGTTCCTCGAGAACGACCTCCGTTTTACACGGCAGTTCTGAACCGTGAAATCTGAACCTTGAAATCTGAACTGTGAAAATCACCTTCAACTGGCTGGCGGAGTATATCGACTTCGACTGGGACTGGCCAGAGCTCGTAGAGCGGCTCACTCTCTCCGGCCTGGAGCGCGAAGCTGTTACCGACCTGGCGGCGTGCCTGAGCGGCGTCGTTGTCGGTGGCGTGCTCGAGCGCTCGCAGCATCCCAACGCCGACCGCCTCAGTGTCTGTCGGGTAGACCTTGGTGGCCCTGAGCCCACCACCATTATCTGCGGGGCCCCCAATGTGTCCCCCGGGCAGAAGGTGGCGGTCATCACCCCGGGTAATTCGCTGCCTGATGGCACCCGGATCCGCAAGGCAAAGATCCGGGGCATCGAGTCGCAGGGGATGATCTGCTCGGAGGTCGAATTGGGTCTCGGCGAGGACACCTCTGGCATTATGGTACTCCCCGACGACTACCATATCGGCGCCGACTTCGCGGTCGAGGCTGGTCTCGACGACGTCCTTATCGAGTTCGAGGTCACCCCGAATCGCCCGGACTGTCTCAGCGTGCTGGGGATCGCCCGGGAGGTCGGTGCCCTGAATGGCTCACCTCTGAGGCGCCCCTTCGACCCCAGGTCACTGGTAGAGACCGGCTCTCCCGCCGCGGAGGTGGCGACCATAGACATCGAGGACACCGCTGGCTGTCCTCGCTACGTCGGCCGCGTGATCCGCGGCGTCCGCATAGGCTCCTCCCCACAGTGGCTGCAGGACCGCCTGCGGGGCGTAGGCCTGAGACCGATCAACAACGTCGTCGACGTGACCAATTTCGTCATGATGGAGCTGGGGCAGCCGCTGCACGCCTTCGATCTGGACCGCCTGGAGGACAGCCGTATCGTCGTCCGTCGCGCGCGCTCCGGAGAGCGCCTGAAAATGCTCGACGGCTCCGAGCTCGACCTGGATGAGGAAATCCTGGTCATCGCCGACGGGCGCCGACCGGTGGCCGTGGCCGGCATCATGGGCGGCGCCGATTCTGAAGTCACCGCACAGACCACCGACATCCTGCTGGAGTCAGCTCATTTCTCGCCCTCACTGATCCGGGCCGGTGCCACTCGACTCGGCATGGCCACAGATGCCTCGGCTCGTTTCGAGAGAGGCACTGACTGGGCCATGCCGCCGCTGGCCGCGGACCGGGCCGCTCAGCTGATCGCCGAGACCGCGGGTGGCAGCATAGCCCCGGGGAGACTCGACGCCTGCCCCGGCGAGCTCGTGGCCCCCGTCATCCGCTTGCGTCCCGATCGCGTCAACGCCTTGCTCAACACCGACCTGGACGGCGAAGCATGTGGTCGGATACTGGAATTGCTGGGGTGTCGGGTCGAGCGCCACGACGGCGCCCTGATGGTGACCGTTCCAAGCTTCCGACCGGACCTGACCCGCGAAGCCGACCTCATCGAGGAGGTCGGCCGCATCCACGGGTACCACCACATTGAGGAATCCCGGACGATTCGCAGCCCCGTACCGACAGCCGGCGGGGGAGACTTCCACACCCAGCTCGCCATGCGTCGACGACTCGCGGGCCTCGGCCTCGACGAAGTCGTAACGAATACAATCGTGGAGCGCAGTTGGATCGAGGCCAGTGGGTACCCGGTCTCCGAAGCGCTGGAGTTGGCAAACCCTCCCACCGAGGGTCAGTGCCTCCTGCGACCGACGCTGATTCCCAGCCTGATGGATGTCGCCCGGCGGAATCTCAACCAGCGAGCGGAGTCGGTAGCCATATTCGAGCTCGGCAAACGTTTTCGCAGACAGGACGACGGCAAGACGGACGGCGAAGAGCTGTGTCTGGCTGGTCTGTGGTCGGGCCTAGCCGGCATCTCGCCCTGGAAGAGCGATCGGCGCCCCGTAGACTTCCTCGACATCAAGGGCCTGCTCGAGTCCTTTCTGGCGGACCTTCGCCCGGGATTTGCGAGTGCGCAACACGATCTGTTCCGGCGCGGCCACTGCGCCAGGATCGAGGCCGAGGGAGGAGCTTTCCTCGGTTATATGGGCGAGCTGGCCGAACATCTGGCGGCTTCATTTGATCTCGGAGACGGGATTTATATTTTTGAGGTGGGTTACCGCTCGCTGGCGGAGTCTCTGGGAGCGCTGGAACGCAGCTTCAAGCCCCTTCCCAAGTTCCCGCCCATCGAACGCGACCTGGCCGTCGTCGTCGAGGAAGCTGTTCCAGCCGAGCAGCTGGTGGCCGAGATCAGAGCCGTCGAGCCGAACCTCATCGAGAGTGTCCACCTCTTCGATGTGTACGCCGGCGATCAAGTGGCCGCCCAGCACAAGAGCCTCGCCTTCTCCCTCCGATTGCGCTCGGGCGAGAGGACCCTGGAGGACCGGGAGGCTGACGCCGTAGTAAAGCGAGTTCTCTCTCGACTGCAGCAGCGCTTCGACGCCCGGCTGCGAGAATAATGGAGCAAATTAGATGGGTGTAGATGGGAATTTTCAGCGATTGGAAGATGAGGTCGGTCGACTTCTGGATATTCTGGAAGAACTCAGGCAGGAGAACACCTCCCTCAAGACGCGCGTAGACGGCCTGGACGCCCAGGAGGAGGAGATCCGCAAGTTGAAGGAGCGACTGAGCCAGATGGAAGGCGACACCCGCGAAGAAGCGACGAGGCGGGAGGAAATGGGGGTCCGTATCCAGCGGGTCCTGTCTCGTCTGGACGAAATTCCACACTAGGCGGAGGGGCACTCTTGGCTGACACTCGAGATCAGGTACTGGCGGTCCGCATCTTCGGGAAGGAGTACCACCTGGCCCGCGACCCGGACAAGACGGTCGATCACATTCGCCAGGTGGCCGCACTGGTGGATGAGAAGATGCGCCTGATAGCCCAGGATCACGAGGCGCAGTCCGCCTTCCATACCGCCCTTCTCGCCGGCCTGGACTTGGTCGACGAGCTCTTCCATCTCAGAGACGAATTCGACTCGGCTCAGTCCGACATTGCGGGTCGTACCTCGCGGCTGTCGGAGTCACTTGGGAGAATCCTGGAGGGGAGTTCAGTCGAGTGGACCTCCAAGGAGGAGGGAGTGAGCAGGAGCCGTCCAGACGAGCCCATCCTGCATCCGGCCAGCACCACCACCCATTCGATCAGCTCGCCCAACCCCGATCGCGGCAAATCGTGAGCGCGACCGTTCTCGCCGGCGCCGTGGTGCTGTTTGTGGCCGTTCTGGCGGCGGGCTTCCTGCTCGGCTGGCTGGTGCTGAGCAAGGTCCGTCGAAAGGGCGTCGACAGCGCGCGCGTGACGGCACAGAAGATCGTCAGCGAGGCCGAAGTCCAGGCCCAGGCCCTGGTGAAGACAACTGGGCTCGAAGTGCGGGACGAGTGGCGTCGGGAGCGCGAACCCCTGGAACGCGAACTGGAGGCTGCCAAGCGGGCGTCGCGGGAGCTGGCGGCCAGCCTGGCCGATCGCGAGCAACAGCTCGACCGCAAGGTCGACGTACTCGAGAGCAAGGAGCGCTTGCTGGTCAAATCCGAGCAGGACATCTCTCAGCGTGAGAGCGCCGTAGCAGCCGAGGAAACTCGCGTCCAGGAGATGGTCCTCGAACAGCAGGAGCGGCTTCAGGAAGTCGCCCGGATCACCCAGGCCGAGGCCAGGGCGGAGCTCATCCAGCAGCTGGAGGACAGCGCCCGCCAATTCGCCGCGAGAAAGGTCAGGGAGATCAAGGACAGCGCCATCGCCAACGCCAACCGCGAAGCCAAGGAGATCATCTCGCGCTCCATCCAGCGGTTTGCCGGAGAGCTTGCCCTCGAGGGGACCCTCACGGTCGTGCCGCTGCCATCGGATGAGATGAAGGGCCGTATCATCGGCCGGGACGGTCGCAATATCCGCTCCTTCGACATGATAACGGGCGTGGAGGTCATCGTCGACGACACCCCCGGCATGGTCATGCTCTCCAGCTTCGACCCGCTGCGGCGGGAGGTCGCCAAGAACACGCTCGAGAAGCTTATTATCGACGGCCGCATCCACCCCGGCAGGATCGAGGAGGTGTTTGAAAAGGCCAATGCCGACATCGAGGATATCATTCGGGAGTCGGGGTCCAAGGCGGCTTTCGATCTGGGTATCCACGATCTCCCCCAACCTCTGCTGGAGCTGTTGGGCAAGCTCTGCTTCCACACCAGCTACGGTCAGAATCTGCTGGCTCACAGCGTCGAGGTGAGTCTGTTGGCGGGCGCGATGGCGGAGGAGTTGGAACTCGACGCCGGTTTGGCGCGACGCGCCGGACTCCTGCACGATATCGCCAAAGCCGTCGACCACGTGATCGGTGGCGACGAGACCCAGACCAGCGCTTCGCTGGCCCGAAAAGACGGGGAGAGCCCGGAGGTAGTGGAGGTCATCGAGACCCACTCTCTGGAGTTGCCCACCAGGTCTGCCGTTGCCGTTCTGGTACGGGCCGCCGACGAAATTTCGACGAGCCGACCCGGGGCTCACAAGGAGAGGGTGGAAGATTACATCCGCCGCATGCAGCAGATAGAGGAGATCGCCGGCTCTCACCCCGGGGTGACCAAAGCCTACTCCCTGCAGACGGGCAAAGAGGTCCGGGTATTGGTCGACAGTGCCACCGTCGACGATGCCTACGCCGATCAACTGGCCGACGAGATCACCGAAATGCTGGAGGATGAACTGGCTCAGCCCGGACAGATCAAGGTCTGCCTCATTCGCGAAGTGCGGGCCGTCCACTATGCTCGATAAAGGCTCGTCATCACATCCTCGCCCGATTTCCGGCCAACTGGCGCGTGTGGCATTGAGGTGAGCGAGTGAGAATCCTCTTCATCGCCGATATCTACGCCCGGCCTGGACGACGCGTCGCCGCCCAGATGATTCCCAGACTGATCCGTGAACGCGAGGTGGATTTCTGTATCGCCAACGGCGAAAACGGAGCCGGTGGATTCGGCTTGACCGAGAATATCGCCCGGAAGCTTCACAACTATGGCGTCGATGTAATCACCAGCGGCAACCACATCTGGAACCGCGCCGACTTCACGCGCTACCTGATCAGGAACGACCGGGCTCTGCGTCCGCTCAACTATCCGGTTGAAGCACCGGGCTCCGGCTCCACGATGGTGCCATCGCGCACCGGCACGCCGGTAGCGGTCATCAACTTGCAGGGACGCACCTTCATGCCCAGCATCGACTGTCCCTTCAAGGTCGGGGCCGCCGAGGTGGATCGACTGAAGAAGGAGACCCCCGTCGTTTTTGTCGATTTCCACGCCGAAGCCACGGCCGAGAAGGTGGCCATGGGAAGACATCTCGACGGCCGCGCCTCAGCGGTTATCGGAACTCACACTCACGTGCAGACCGCGGACGAGTGCATTCTCGACAAGGGGACGGCGTATCTCACCGATGCGGGCATGACCGGAACCCACGACTCCGTTATCGGCACTAGAGCGGAGATCGCCATCGGTCGCTTTCTGTCACAGGTTCCCACCCGCTTCAAGCCCGCCGAGGGCCCGGCCACCCTCTGCGGCGTCCTCCTCGAAGTGGACGAAGCCACCGGCGTCTCGACTTCCATCCAGCGGCTGCAGTTGAAGGAGACGACAGACGATATGAAAAGCTCCGCCGGCGACGAGGACGGCGATTGACCGCCTCCTCGCCTCGCCAGCAGCCCACCGCGGGCCCCGTCGCCGAAGCCCTCACGGTCTCAGAAATGACCTCCCTGGTAAAGGGAACCTTGGAAGAGGCTCTCCCGATGTGCTGGGTTACGGGCGAGGTGGTGGATTTTAGTCGCGCCGCCTCAGGCCACTGCTATCTGACGCTCAAGGACCGCTCCAGCCAGCTGCCCTGTGTCCTGTTCCGCTTCTACGCGCGGGAGGTGTCTTTTGCTCCCGAACCCGGCATGATGGTGGTAGCGTATGGCAATATCTCCGTGTACGAGCGCGGCGGCAGGTACCAGTTCCTGGTCTACCGACTGCAGCCAGCCGGGGTTGGCGAGCTCGCGCTGGCCTTCGAGAGGCTTCGGCGTCGTTTGGAGGAGGAGGGCCTCTTCGAAGAGCAGCACAAGAGGGCCCTGCCGGCCTTTCCGCGCCTTATCGGCATTGTCACCTCTGCCACGGGCGCCGCGGTCCGGGACATTATCGAAGTCGTTTGCCGACGCGCCCCCGGAATACAGCTCGTTCTCAGGTCGGCCAGCGTTCAGGGACAGGGCGCCGCCGATGAGATTTCTCGCGCCATCGATGACTTGAACCAGCTCGAAGGGCTGGATGTATTGATCGTCGGCCGGGGCGGGGGCGCTCCCGAAGACCTGTGGGCCTTCAACGAGGAGACGGTGGCCAGAGCCATCTACACCTCAGCCGTGCCCGTAGTGTCAGCCGTCGGACACGAGATCGACTACACCATCGCCGATTACGTGGCGGACGTGCGCGCGCCTACGCCATCCGCTGCCGCTGAAATCGTGGCGCCTGACAGGGCTGCCCTGACCCGAGGGGTGCGAGATGGATGCCGGCGCCTGCAAACGGCGATGGGCAACCGCCTGAACAACCTCCGCGACCAACTCGGACAGGTCGGTATCCCCCGCATGGCCCAGATCCTGCGCGATCGCCTGGACCAGTCAGCCCAATATACCGACGAGGGCCGCCGATCCCTGGCCGCCGGACTCGACGGTCAGCTTCGCGCCTGCGCTGCTGGGCTGCGCACCGAGGCGCTGAGGCTTCAGGGGCTGAGCCCTTTGACCGGTCTGGCGCGAGGCTTTGCCTTCTGCGAAAACGAAGCCGACGGGCGTCCCGTCCGCAACAGCGACGATCTGCGTCGCGGCCAGCGTCTGAAATTGCGTTTCGGGCGCGGTGGGGCCCTTTGCCGCGTGGAGGATGTCATCCGTGAGTGAACCAGCTGTCCCTGCCGCCGACACCGCTTCTCCCGATGATCCCCCTTCCTTCGAAGCGGCCATGGATCGCCTCGAGGACAGCGTTCTGCGCCTCGAATCGGGCGAGCTCACCCTCGAGGAGTCCCTCGAGGTTTTCGAACGCGGAATCGCCGCCTCCCGGGCCTGCGCGAGGCTGCTGGACGAGACTCGAAAACGCGTCCAGGTGCTCGTTAAGGGGGCCGGGGGCGAACTTCGCCTCGAATTCCTAGACTCGAGTGACGGCTCGAGTGACGGCTCGAGTGACGGCTCGAGTGACGGCTCGAGTGACGGGACGGATGACGGCACGGATGAGGAAGGGTACCTTGATGGAGACAAATGAGGCTGGTATCGAGGGCCCGCAAGCGACCTGAGTGCTGTCGCAGAAATAACTTGCGGCCGTGTTGACGCGACTCTACATCGAGAATTTCGCCCTCCTCGAGCACGTGGAGGTCGAGTTCGGTCCCGGCCTCAATGTCGTCACCGGCGAGACCGGGGCGGGTAAGTCTGTGCTGTTAGGCGCCCTCGACTCCATCCTCGGTGCGACCGTGGGCGCTGATTGCGTGCGCACCGGCGCTGAGCGCTGCGTCGTCGAGGGCCTCTTCGAGTTCTCCGCCCATGCCGATGGTCACATAATCGACCGACTCACCGACCTGGATATCGAGCTCGAGGATGGCCAGCTGGCCCTGCGACGTGAGATCCGCGCCAGCGGGCGTGGCCGCGCTTTTGCCAATGGGCTAACCCTCCCCCTGAGACGTCTCAAGGAAGTAGGCGCCCTCCTCGTCGATCTGTGCGGCCAGCACGAGCACCAGTCGCTCCTCGATGAAACCTCCCATGCGCGTTTTCTCGACGAGTCGGGGGGCCTCGCCGATCAGACGCGCCAGGTTGCTCAGCTCTACGGGGCTCTGCAGCAATGTCGAGAAGCCCTCACTCGAGCTCACCGTGATCGCCAGGAGCTCCAGCAGCAGGAGGAGTTGCGCCGCTTTCAGCTGGCCGAGATCCGCGCTATCGCTCCTCAACCAGGCGAGGAGGAGGAGCTGGAGCGGGAAGCCGAAATCCTGGCGAACCAGACAGACCTCGTGCAGGGGGCGAACCAGCTCTACCAGGAACTGTACCAGGGCGAAGCTTCCACGGTGGAACAGCTGGGCCGGGTCAGACGACAGCTCGGCCGCCTGGCCGAGATTGATCCGTCCCTGAACGAACGGGCAGAAACCGCGGACGAGCTTCTGTACGCCGTAGAGGACCTGGCTGCCGAGCTACAGCACTACGCCAATTCGCTCGACGCCGATCCCCTGCGACTCGAGCGCGTCCGCGAGCGACTTATCGATCTGAGGCGGCTGCAGCAGAAGTACGATCGGCCCCTGGAAGAAGTGGTAGCCCTTGTAGAAGACCTGGAGGGGCGAGAGCGTCGGCTGCAGGAACTGGAAGGAGTCATCTCAGAGGCGGACGGCGCCAGCGCGGCGGCGGCCCAGGAGTTCGCGCATGCCTGCCTGGCCCAGTCCCAGCAGCGGGACCGGGCGGCCGAATCTCTGTCGGGATCGGTAGAGGAGGGACTCCGCAGCCTGGGCATGCCCCACGCCGCCTTCCGCGTCCATCGACAGCGAGTGGAGGACGCCGATGGCCCGGTGGAGGAGGGCGGCCGACGCTACCGAGCCGATGAGAACGGCATGGAAAGCGTGGAATTCCTGATTTCGGCCAATGCCGGCGAAGGCCCCCGCCCTCTGACCCGCATTGCCTCGGGAGGGGAAATCTCGCGCATCATGCTCGTCCTCAAGGAGATTATCGCCGTTGGGGACATGGTGTCCACCCTTGTGTTCGATGAAATCGACGTGGGCATATCGGGGCGAATTGCCGCCTCCGTGGGCGCCAGGCTGGAGCGTCTGGGTCGTTCCCACCAGGTCATCGTTATCACCCACCTGCCCCAGATAGCCAGCCTTGCCCGACAGCACTTCTCCGTCCGCAAGACGGAGGACGAAGGCCGCACCCATACCGAGGTCCTCGAGCTCGACGAAGTCGCCCGAAGGGAGGAGATAGCTGGCCTGCTGGCCGGCGAGAGCATCTCCGCTGCCGCCCGGCAGCACGCGCGGGAAATGCTCGAGTAAGGAGACCCTCTCATGCTGGCCAACTCGTTCAGCCTGCTGCGCATGGGGCTGGTGCCCTTCCTCCTGTGGAGCCTACATCGCGATGGCAGCGGCCTGTCGTCGCTCTCAGCCGCCCTGCTGATTGCGGCTGCCGCGACCGATTGGCTCGATGGTGTCGCCGCCCGACGTCTGGGTCAGGTGAGCCGACTGGGAAGGATCCTCGATCCTCTGGCGGACAAGCTGCTGGTGGGCAGCCTCGGTATCGCCCTGGTGTACTGGCGCGCTTTTCCGCTCTGGCTGGTCGTCCTGCAGTTGCTGCGCGACCTGGCGATCGTGACGGCCGGGGTGTATCTGCTGCGGTCGCGAGCGGTGGTGCTCGCCGCCAGCGGCGCGGGCAAAGTCGCCACGACGTGCATGCTGGTCACGCTCTTCAGCTACCTCTTCGACCTGGGCGGTACGCTGCAGGCGCTTGCCGCCTATGCCGCGGCCGCTATGCTCCTGTTTTCCAGTGTGGGGTACGGGCGTTCGTTGCGGCAGGTAATGAGCACACCGGCGCCGTAGTCCGCCTCGCTGTTAGAGCTGACCGCGCTCGCGCCAGAACACGCGAAGGAGTAGCGCCAGCCGTACATCGCGAAGCGGTCTCTGCTGGTAAAGGGACGCTGGTAGGGTTGAGACGAAATCAGCGTCTTGTAGTTGCGGATCTTCCTGAAAGACACCGGGCCAGCCTCCGGCTGATACAGGCCCATCATATCGCGCCAGCGGATCGGGATGGGTTCGGGGAGCTCCAGACGGTTGAGCCCCAGCTGCCGCGGAATGGACATCGGGCTCTCGCCCACCAGCTCGAGCTGCTTGCCATTCGCGCGCATGATGATGAGCTTCACCGGATTAAGGGATTCGGCGTAGTAATCCCAGGCGAAAACCTCCCCATCCTTGGCCGTGGGCGGAAACGTCACCTCTCGATCGATGATGGTGAGCCCCGCCATGGTGTTGAGGGTGTCCCCCGAGGCGATGTCGCGGACGCCGACAGTGTCAACCTGCACTCCTGCTGCCGCGGCTCGGGCCAGCGGATCTGATGCCGCGGTGCCCTCCGGCACCTGTTCGTCGGAGCAAGCGACCATCCCGACACACAGGACCAGGATCCCAAGAGACCTTGCCTTTTTTCTTCTGCTCTCTCCAGCAGGGCCACGCAGCACACCTCCTGGTCGGCGGCGAAAGCTGGTATGGTCGCTGTAATGTATCAGTGAGTCCATGAGAAGAATCCCTCAGTTCGGCCTGATCAGACGCCGCCACTGAATCGAGGCGGTCGCCATCCGCTTACGGCTGAGGTGGATCTTCAGCATCTCGACGATCTTCATCCGCAACGCCAGCTTGTGCAGATCGATTCGGGCCATCGCGCCAGTCTCCTTGATGAGTTGAGTCATCCCCCCAATGCACCGCCCCACCACGCTACCTCAGAGAAGGACGCAACCCCCGCTCCGCCGCGTGAGTTCGGACCCATTCCGCTCCGCCGCGTAAGATAAGAAGACCCATTTCCGCTCCGCCGCGTAAGAATGACATAATCCCGATCCGCCGTGTGAGAATGACCCAATCCCGCTCCACCGTGTGAGAATGACGAAGTCATTCTCACCTCCGGCGCATGATTCACCGCCGGGGTCAGTCCCACCGAAAAGCGCCGGTCGGTCTATATGGTAAATCCGAAGTAGTAGCGCCACCTGTCGATCAGCTCGGGATTCTGGTCGGCGGGAATGGGGTCATTCGGCCCTAACCCCAGACGCCGACGGGTATCCCGTACGCGCCAGTTGCGCTCGCGGTTTCGATTGAGTGGGTGAGCCACCTGAAAGAAGGCTCGCATGGGAATGCGGTAGAAGGTGAACAGCTGCATCCTCACTTCCGCCCCGACATCGGAGAGGAAGCTTTTGGTTCTGTACTTAATGTCATTGAGGTCGCCGAAGTTGCCCACCGCTCCGGTCTCGGCAAAGAGCTCGGCGTAGGCCTTGGTGAAGCTGAAGTTCAGGAAACTGGTACTCAGTCGCCGTGAAAGTGGAAAGCGGTACGACAGGCGACCGTAGAGAATCTTGGATCCCGACGTAGTGAAGTAGGGGTATCCGCTCAAGAGATTGCGCCCTCCGAGGTAGTATCGGAAAGGCCAGTAGAAGCGGCCCTCGAAGAATCCCCCATTGGGTACCGTGCTGGGTTTCAGCTGAATGTTCTTGAACGCGGCCAGAACACTCAGCGATACGGCGTTGTTGGCAGGCAGACCCACAGCCTCGGTGTACGTAGCGATGTACTCATTGACGGTTATAGGCCTTTTATCCGGAGCGAGCAGATCGCTTGGGCCGCCGTCGGCGGAAATCCCAAGAATGGCCAACGAATCCGCCACCGTGCTCTTCATGTATCGATAGGCGAACACGGCCGAGCGCCCCAGTGGATTGATGGCCCTGTCAGCTGTGGGCCTGATCTTCGCGTAACTCCAGGCCAGAGTCAGGTCGTGGGAGGAAAAGAAATCGAGCCCCTCATAGCGCGTGGCTGGATTATTCGCCGACACCAGCACGGAGTCCTGACTCGTCAACTCGGCCGGTAGCAGACTGGTGACATCCTGGCCGTTCTGAATGAGGAATACCTGCTGCTGCGACCGAAAGCGGGTGAGGCTCCAGTTTTCGTCGTAGTCGCGATGCTGGTAGTTGGCGAACAGCCGTTGAGTCGCGGTAAGAGGCACGTCCACGCCCAGGAAGAAGGTTTTGAACACGTCCTTGAAAAGGTCCTTGAAGCTGTCGGCCGTCACCTGGAGCTGGGTCACGTCCGGGACGAGCAGGTTGGTTGAGTCCACCGCCACTATGATCGTGCCCACTCCCAGCGTGTCGGTCACGACCTGTCGGGTCGGGATGGTGAAATCCGTTTCCCGCCGTCTGTAGCCGATGAAAAAGGAGGGATTGAAGGTGCGGTTGTTGGCCACCGACGGGCGCAGGCTGCGCTCCAGAAAGACGCCGAAATCGGTATTGAAATCTGTGTCCTCGCGAAAATTTTTGCCCGCGAGCGCCCAGGTGACAAAGCGGTCGCCTCCCAGTATCTCCGACGCCGAAAGCTGGAATCCCGCGCTCATCTGATTGAGCCCGAAGGAGTTCCCCACGAAGGTGGGCCCGGCTTGAAAAATGGGAACAATGTCGACGATCCGCCGGCCTCGATAGGGGTAGAGGCTATACTCTTCGGAGAGCTTGGGACCTGTGTAATTGGTCTGGTAGTCCCTCGCGATCAGAGGATCCCATCGCACCCCCCGCTCGTATCCGTCCAGCTCGAACTCGTACAGGCTGAAGTCGTTGGAATGGTAACTCGAGTAAGCCACGCGCCCGTCTGCCGAAACCGTCGGAGAGAAGGCACCACCGGTCACATTGGTCAGCTGGTCGACTTCGCCGGTTTCCATGAGGTACCGGTAGATGTTGAAAATCCCGGAGCGGTCGGAGGAGAACACGAAGCCGCTGCCGTCCGGTAGCCAGCAGGGATCGCGCTCGTCGTTGGCCGAGGCCAGCAGGGGCTCGAAACCGGAAGTATCCGCAGCGGGAAAAGCCAGACTGTCGGGAAATACATCCAATGAGTCAGGCAGTTCTTTTTTGCGCTCTCGAAGACCTCGGGAGGAGACGCCCTGCAGCTGTTTGGGTCTTCTCGGGCTGTCTGACCGCATGATGGCGATATCGCGATCTTGCCCGCGGAAGATGTTGAACAGGAGCCGCTCGCCATCGGGCGACCATCTGGGGGAGTAGATCTGGGTGCCGTCGTTGTTGTTGGTCAGATACTCCAGGCCGGTGCCGTCGCGGTTGATGAGACACAAATTGCCGTTGCCGTCCTCGTTGCGGACGAAGGCGATACGTTCCCCATCGGGAGAGAAGTTAGGATCGCGGGCTCGCAGGCTGGCGCTGATCCGGTGTTCCTCATCGTTCGCCAGATGGTAGATATAGAGATCGTTGAAGCCATTCTTGTTGCGCAGGAAAACGATCTCCTCACCATCGGGCGACCAGGAAATGCGCGTGTCGACATAGCCCTTGAGCACCTTCTTCTTTCTCTTCTCGAAGTCGTAGATGACCAGATTGGGCAGGCGGAAATCCTGCCGCCTGCTGGAGATGTAGGCCACCTTGGTGCCGTCTGGCGAGTACGTGGGATGAAACTCGATGACCCCCTCGTTGAGCTCATCCATGGGCTCGCCTTCGAAGAAGCCGTCGTTGCGGATCTCCGACACCTGCAGGTCGTAGTGATCGCGCAGGTAGCGCACCCAGTCATTGTAGAGCTGGTCGGCCGAAATCCCCAGTACCCTGCGGATAGCCGGATCGAAGCTCAGACTTCCCACGTGGTCCTGCAGTGCCTCGACCTTTTCGGCTCCGTATTGGGCCTTGATATACATGAGCAGGGCGAATCCCTGATTGTAGACCTGTTCTGCCCTGTAGCCGCCGCTGCGGTGTCTGAGGCTGCCCATCTCGGTGTACGAATGCAGGTCGTCCTCGAGCACGGCCATGCGCAGCAGCATGTCCCGGTGAGAATCCCACGAGTCCCAGCCGAATTTTGTCGGCGAGTACTGTGCGATTCCCTCCACCCACCAATGCGGCACATTCTGGTAATACAGAGGAAAGCTGAAGGAGATGTCGGGATTGGCGTCGAACCGGGACACGGAGATCAAGGCAAAGCGAAAAGGCCACTTCTTGCGCGCTTTGTCCAGGGTCATCACGTGGGCGATCTCGTGGGTCAGCACGTTCTTGATCCACGGATGCTCACCCCGGATCTCCCAATCCAGGTTCGAGGCCCAGATGATCACCGTGTTGCTGTAATCATCGGCGCTACCGTTGCCGAAATCGGTGTTGTCCAGAACAAGGATATGGATGGGCGAATAGTCGTCGTAGTAGTTGTAGGCCGCCGCCAAGGGGGGAAAGACCTCTTCCGCTGTCTCCGCTACGCGCCGCGCTGTTCCCTCCGCTCCGGGAAAAAAGCTGATCACATAGTGGTCGGTGGAGAAGCTCTTGAGCTGGGCGTCGGCGGGTCGGGTCAGCGAAGCCACGGCAAGACAGACGATGGCCGCCAGGAGCGGGGCCGAATTGGGATAGGGAGGTAGTCGCAAGGGTCCTACCTTTCTAATTTTCTTACAGTTAGCATCGTTGGGAGCCTGTCCGAGTATCCGCTTTGGAGCACTAGTGGACGGTCCACGTAGATCTGCGGAATGTTTTTGATGTTCTTATTCGGTGTTTGGTATTACCCTTGGGCAGATCCCCTTGTCGACACAAAGGAGAGCGATCGTGCCCGAGAAAAAATACATC
>Ga0310122_10000453_pt1 | contig 25858 bp, 18 predicted proteins | sample CB6_Bottom_1051__FD_203503 | JGI IMG/M metagenome (GOLD analysis project Ga0310122, IMG submission 203503) | Marine microbial communities from Western Arctic Ocean, Canada - CB6_Bottom_1051 | ecosystem: Environmental > Aquatic > Marine > Oceanic | place: Canada: Western Arctic Ocean | collected...
CTGGATCCTCGCACTCTCGGAAACACGGGTAGAGACCCGCGTGGAATGGCTCGCTGCACCCGAGGCCTGGATCATCGCGATTGTCATCATCCCGATACTCATCGCCATCGCATCTTGGGGGTACAGGGGTGATCAGGGTGGTCTGGGAGTGACCTCCCGGGTTGTTCTCGCCGCTGTGAGATTCCTGGTGCTGTTGGCCGTGGTAGTGATTTTGTTCCGGCCAACTCTGACTCGCGAACGGGTTCAAACTGAATCCTCCACCGTCCTGGTGGTGGTAGACGATTCGTATTCGATGGGAATTCAGGACCGATGGTCCGATCCTGCTGTGCCGATGGCGATCACCTCCGTTTCCGGGGTTCCCGTCGTCGAACAAACAACCCGACTCGAGATCGCCAGGGGTGTATTGACCGGAGGTAGTTCGAAACTCGTCGAGCGGCTGCGAGAGAAGGCCAACGTGAAGATCGTGGCGGGCTCAGATGGAGTTCGAGCCATCGCAGATCTTCCGCGTATTCACTCAGGATCATCATTAGTCGTTGAGGCGCCCACTTTCGATGCCAGTGAGATCACCTTGAGGGGACGTGTCAGTCGCATCGGAGATGCGATGGGAGATGCCCTCGATGACGCTCGGGGACGAACCATCTCAGCGATGGTGTTGCTGAGCGATGGCAGGGATAGCGGTGGATTGGTGACCCCGGAGGAGGTTGCTCGTAGATTTGGTTCGAGAGAAATTCCCGTACATGTCATCGGTATCGGTAACGCGGAGGATCCCAGGGACATCCGCTTGATCGATCTGGATATCGCTGAAGTAGTGCTCGAAGGCGACAGAGTTTCGGTGGATTTCCGTATCGCTGCGGAGGGATTCGCCAACCTCGACGTTCGTGCTGAGTTGCAACTTCTCAGGGAAGACGGCGGCATCGAGCAGCGCGTCCCCTACTATCCGAGAATCGGCAAGGATGGGCAGGTGGTTCCTCATCGCCTGGAGTTCACGCCTCGCTCCTCGGGCAAGTACCTGTGTCGTGTCGAGATCGAATATCAAGAGGGAGAGTTGTTCCGCGAGAACAATGCGCTCGAGAAGCCGGTCACGGTTGTTGCAAGGAAGATCAAGGTTCTCTACGTAGAGGGGCCACCCAGGTATGACTATCGCTACCTGAAAAATTCTCTGATCCGGGATCCAACGATGGAAGCGCAATGTCTCCTGCTGGAGGCGGATCCCGAGTTTCCTCAGGAGTCTTCGCCCGGGATTCCGTCGTTGCGCCAGTTCCCCCGAACCCGGGAAGAGTTGTTTCGCTACGATGTGATTCTGCTCGGGGACATCCGGCCAGACTCCCTGTCGATCCAGCAGAAAGAGTGGCTCGTGGAGTTTGTCGATGATCAGGGGGGGGGAGTGGTGTTCCTCTCCGGTCAGTGGTTCATGCCTCGCCGCTATCGTGGAGATCCACTCGAGCGATTACTTCCGGTGGAACTCGAGGAAGCTGATGAGAGGGGTGCCGGCTCTCGTGATCTGGTCGAGACCTTTCACGTACGGTTGACTCCGGAGGGTCTTGAACATCCGGTGATGCAACTGGTCGCTGATAAAGAGAAGAACAAGGAACTCTGGCAGTGGCAGGGACGTAGTGATCGAACGATGCCGGGCTTCTACTGGTACCAGAAGGTCAAGAAGATACGGAAGGGGGCCGTCGCTCTGGCGGTCCATGAATCCGATGAGCATTTCACCTACGGGCCGCGTCCTGTTTTCGCCTACCAGTACCTGGGTCGAGGGAGAACTTTCGTGTCCCTGACCGACGATACCTGGAGGCTGAGACGTCTGGTCGGAAACCGCTGGTTCTACCGATTCTGGGGTCAGGTCATCCGCTTCGTTGGTGCCGCTCGATTGCTTGGTCCATCGAAGAGATTTTCAGTCAGCGTGGACCCGAGGGAGGTGGTACTCGGCAACGAAGTAAAGGTCCTGGCACGCCTACTTGGTCCCGACTTCAAGCCGACCTCCGAGGATGAAGCATTGCTGTCGTTGGAACGCGTCGAACCGCCCGGGGATCATGTCACAGAGATCCATGCGATTCGTAATCTGGCCCGGCCCGAGTACTACGAGGCTTCGATAGAGGCGAGAAAACTGGGGGAACATCGGATCTCGCTCATCGATCGCGAAGAGGAGGTGGCCAGTACCCTGTTCCGGGTCGTCGTACCTCAACTGGAGTATAAGGATCCGAGAATGGATCGTGCTCGTCTCATGCAGATCGCAGCGCTTTCTGGCGGCAAATATCATGATGTCTCGGACGCCGCAGGAGTTGCCGATGACGTGGAAGCACTGGAAAGGGAGGTTCCCATCTCCGCAGAACGCGAGCCGTTGTGGGATTCTCGCTGGGTTCTGGTGCTGTTTGTACTGCTCCTGACGGTAGAATGGATCCTGCGAAAGGTCGTCCGTCTCCCTTGAAGAATTTCAACCAGAGCATCTCTAGTAGAACACCAGCATCCCGACGCGATCACGCCCATCGGGGGATCGTGGCGGTGACGTTCAACTTGGTTGCTCCTGTAGCGCTCTGGACGAGTCTCATCATCGGCTGCCTCAGCGCGAGGGCGTCCGCATCTGACGTCGGATCTGCTCTGATTCCGTTGCTGGTCGGAGCCGATGGGGTCATCCAGGAGTACCGAGATGCCATCGGCCGGATCGAGGGTGCTGAGGGTCAAGATGGGGCTCTGGATGGGATCCGGAGACTTCAGGTCCTGCACGAGTCCATCTGGGGAGAGGATCCCCTGATGCTCTGGAGTTCAACGAACCAGTGGCGTCTGGCCCGGCCTCTTTCCGACCAGATCATCGAAACACTGCGCACCCTCGAACCCGAAATGAAGGAAATCTACCGTCAGGAATATCGATCGAGGGCCCAATCGGTGCTCGAGCGGGCCATCTCTGACACCGATCCAACGGCATTGCTAAGGGTTGCAACCCTCTATCCCCTGATCGAGGTGAGAGAAGTGGCGTTGGTGGCTGCAGGGGATCTATTCCTGGAGCAAGACCAACCGGAGTTGGCTCGCCGAGCGTGGCAGGATGCGGTGTTCGGTTTCGAGGATGAACTGGACCTGGATCTCTATCGATCTCTCGTGACGAGGCGATCGGTTGCGCTGAAGCGATTGGGAAATACAGAGGACCTCCTCGCCTTCGAGAAGGAGGTCAAGAAGATACTCAAGGGTGAGGCTCTGGAGTTTGAAAATCAACTCAACGACTCCACCATGGTTCCCGGTAAGACCGATGACGCTGGAGTCCAACCACTGCTCATCGACGATGGAGTGATCGCCTGGAAAACTCACGACTACTCGCGTCATGTTGCCTTCAGCGCTTCTCGTGGACGTGGGTATTACTCCGATAGTACCGGGGCGATTCTCGCCCCTTGTTTCTCCGAGAATTGGATTGGAATCGCAACCTCCAGGAAACTGCTGAGATACGATCTGAGAACGGGAAAACTGGTATCCGATGTCAGTTTGCGTCCCGGCGCCCCTTACTTCGAGGAGCGAGACGTCGCCACCCGGCTCTGGACTGTCAATGACGAGGACGTACTGCTGTGCTCCTACGTGGCTCGAGCCAGCCGGCGTGAAGATTATCTCGGTTTCGATATCCAGGTCTCCTTGCCGTGGCGGGGGATGAAATGCTGGGATCTTGAAGGAGCAGGTCGACTGCTCTGGGATACCGCATCACGCGATATCGGCGACGAGATGTTGCGAACCACTTCCTTCAACTCCGCACCGGTGGTCAAGGGCGATAGGGTCTGGGCTATCGGTTGGAGAAAGAGCGGTTATATCGATGTGACACTGTGGTGTCTCGATGCGCACACCGGCAAGAAACTATGGTCGCGACCGATCGTCGGGAATCAGGTCGACCTGACGATGTTCGGCGAACCGGCGCGTGAGCCGATCCTCGGGTCCGTTCTGGTTCGCGATGGAATGGTCTACTGTTGTTCAAATCTCGGAGCCGTTGCAGCACTGCGAGCCTGGGACGGACAGGTGCAGTGGATCATGGAATACGATCGGGATTCTCAGCGCTCGTATCGTGGACGTTACCGCCCCCAGAGGAGGAGATCCATCTGGGCTCCCAATCCGTTGATTTTCGCGGATGGTATGCTGTTTGTGACTCCCCTCGATAGCAACCAACTCTACGCCATCGATGTGCTCTCCGGGGCTGTCAGATCGCAGGTGCACGGTAAAGGTCTTGGCCCCTACATGTTGGGAACGACCGGTGGAAGACTGGTCCTGTTCGGAGATCTTCTCACATCGATGTTGGCCAGAGACATCGGGCGAAGCGAACTGTGGAAGCAGGCCTTGACTCGTTCTCCGGGACTGGGTCGCCCCGCGCTCGTCGAGGATGGCGTTGTTTACGTCAGTGCCGGAGAATCAACTCTCATTCACCAGAGTCTCGATCCCATCAGTACGCCAAAATCGATCGCGGCCCTGTCCGAAGAAGAGGGCCCTCGTTCTGGCATCGGGCTGTTTCGCGTAGAGGAACCTCTGGGGGGACGAGTCGATGTGAATGGGGATAGAATTCTCATCACGAATCTCAATCGTGCTACCTGCCTGACCCAGAAGAGGGTGATCAGGGAGGAGAAGAGATGAAAACCCCGAAACGCCTTCTCGTCGTCAGTTTGGCGCTATTCGTCTCGTTCACGCCGATACTGGATTTCTCCAGTGCACAGGTGGTCGACCTTGGCCCTCGTCGGGCCATCGACATGAAATTACAGGAACGGGCTCGTCTCTCCATCGAGAGAGGCCTCGAATTTCTGAAGAATACGCAGAATCCAGACGGTTCCTGGACCGACAAGATCGGTCGCAAGGTTCACTATGAATACAGGGGTCGGCTGGGTAAGCATGTAGGAGTGACCGCGCTCGCCTGTCTGTCATTTCTCGCACAGGGGAGTTTGCCCGGACGCGGCAAATTTGGTCAACAGGTCGAGATGGGACTCGATTTCCTTCTTCGCAATGTCCAGACCAACGGCTTCATCACGGTGAATGAATCGAGGATGTATAGCCATGCCTTCGCCACCTTGTTTCTGGCAGAGGTATACGGGATGACGGGAATGGAGCGTGTGAAGGAGAAGCTCAAGAGTGCCGTGGGTCTCATCATTCAGGCCCAGAATGAAACCGGTGGGTGGAGATACCAGCCAGGTGCAGACGATGCGGACATGAGTATCACTGTCTGTCAGGTGATGGCGTTGCGTGCAGCAAGAAACGCTGGCATCAACGTGCCCAAGAGCGTGATCGATGCGGCGATCTCGTATGTGCGGAGCTCCTCGAACATCGAGAGTGGCGGCTTCATGTACCAGCACGAAGTCGGACCTACCGGTAGAGTTCAAAGATCGAGAACTACTTTTCCTCTGACCGCAGCGGGGATAACCGCACTGTACGGGGCGGGTATTTACGAGGATCGTGCGCTCGATCGGGGGCTTGCATATTTGCGTCGCCATCGCCCACGACGCTACGAGGCTCTGAATACTTTCGATTACTACTACGGAATGTATTACGCCACGCAGGCAGCATTCCAGCGTGGTGGGGAGTACTGGACCTCATGGCACAGGGATACATGGCGTGACATCCTGTCATTGCAGAATCCGGATGGCTCCTGGCAGGATCTTGTCGGTCCCAATTATGCCACCGCGATGGCTTGTATCATCCTCGAGATTCCGTACCAGTACCTTCCGATTTTCGAGAGGTGAGTTTGGCACAAGGAACAGAACCCACTGTCCTGGAACGTCCACAACTGGCGCTGAGACGAATTCGGCAACTGCGGAGTCGGCGGCGCGTGATGCGGATCATGACCGGCGGTTTGCGCTGGTGCGCAGTCGCGCTGGCGGCCATATGGGGGATGTTCCTGCTCGATTGGATCGCGGTGCTTCCCCAGGTGCTCAGGGGAGTACAGGGGGTCGGCGTCATCCTCATCCTGGCAATCTCCTTTCGTGCCATCATGCTGGCGGTGCGGGTACCGGCTCGGGAGGATCGCCTCGCTGCACTGGTAGAGAATGCTTCTGGTGATCTCGAAGATTCCCTCATCACGGCGGTGCAACTGACCGATCCCGAGAATCCCCGTCGACTTCTCTATGACCAGGATCTCATCCGCCGGACCGTGGAGATTGCAGAGCAGAAGGTGCAAGCACTTCGCCCAGGTAGCCTACTTTCATGGAGTCGTGTGCGGGCTGCCCTGGGAATTCTGGTGTTGTTGATCACTCCCGCCGTGGCGGGTGGGCTGTTGCGACCTGACCTGGCACAGACCTTCCTTGTACGCGATCTCCTGCTCGGGAATCAACCCTGGCCTCGTGCCTACGAACTGGTGATCGAGAATCCCACCCGAACCGACATGGTAGTGGCGAAGGGGACCTCCCTGGTGGTGGATATCCTCAAGTTGCGCGGGGGCAACGCGCGTGCATATCTCGACGTCTTCTTTCCTGCCCGGGAAGGGCGCCAGAAAATGAACGAGGACGTTGCTCTGGACCGAAAAGGATCCGCCGGATTCAGGCACGTGTTCCAGAATCTCCAGCGTGACATCGATTTCCGCGTCAAATGTGGTGACTTCATCGGCCAATGGTATTCGATCCGTGTACGGGCTCGACCTCGCGTCGAGGAGATCGGCCTGCATTACGAGTTCCCCGATTACACACACCTCGCATCAACGGATGAGGATGCTCTTGTTCACAGCGGTCATGTGAAAGCACCGGTAGGAACGAAGGTTTCATATACGGGTATCACCAGCATCGATGTTGTTTCGGCAATTCGGATGGAGGCACGCCCCAGCGGAGACGGTGAGGCCGTTACCGAATCCGACCTGAGTCTCGAGGGAAGCAAAAGGCTTCGTGGTAGTTTTACTGCTGAAACGGATGCGCGCTGGTGGATTGCCCTGGAGTCCGCGGAAGGTTTTCGCAACGAAAATCCCATCAGTTGGCGTATTGCCGTGATTCCGGATCGGGAGCCGGAGGTAACCATCACCGAGCCGGGACAGAATATAGAGGTGACTCCACGGGCACTGCTCGATGTTTCCGTGAAGGTCCGAGATGACTACGGAGTTGTTTCGGCTCAACTGGTCTTCGAACCGGAAGTCGAAGGTGAGGGAGAGACGAGGAGATATCCTCTCGAGGTGTTCGAAAATATCTCCACCGATTCCAAGGAGGCAGAGCAATCGCTGCAGCTCGATCTCTCCAGTTGGAATCTCGAGCCGGGGCAGCGGGTTCAGTATCACTCCACTGCCATGGATGCATTGAACCAGGAAGGAGCGAGCCGGACCTGGATCCTCAGCGTTCTCAGTGAAGAGGAGCTGGAGAGGATCACCCAGGATGAACTAACATTGCTCAAGGAGAGGCTCGAAGAGACCTATTCCGTCCAGCGTGAGGTGCGACGGGAACTCGAGGACCTGCAAGAATCGTTGAGTTCCGGGGAGGCCGCTGAGCTGCAGGCCCCCACGGCCCGCCATGCTCGGGCTGGTCAGGATCGAGTTTCGACTCGGATCGAAGATGCCGCAGATCGTCTCGCGACCATCTCCCGCCGGTTGCTGAGGAACCGGATGAGCGATGCAGATGAACTGGCGTGGATTCAGGACCTCAAGAAACGACTCGATGAGATGGCACAGAAGAGTCTCGAACCGGCACGGATTGCTCTGGAGCATCTTGCGACACGGACTGCCTCGAACGAGGCTACCGTCGAGGATGCACAGATCGCCATCGACGAGGTGAGGAAAGTAGAACGTGGCCTGGCGGATGTGGTTTCTGATCTCCAGGAGTGGGGAGATGTGCGAACGGTAATCCGTAAGATAGAGGAGTTGCTGCGTTCCGAGAAGGATCTGGAGATTCGCATCGAAGACAAAGTGCGCGATTCGCTCAGAGGAGAGGATCCAGGAGGAGGAGATCGATGATTCGTTCACGACGAAGTTCGGTGTGGATCCCAATGCTCCTGTGCTGTGGGCTTCTGTTCCCTACCTTGCTGTCTGCTCAGACCGGTAACCGATTGGCACGCCTCCAGGATGAGGCACGGGAGTACCTCCGTTCTTTGCAGAGTCAGATGGAGAGTCTCGCTCAGCGCCTCGAAACGGAGCAACCTGATGACTCTTCTCGACTGAGATTGGCTCGCGAGCGGATCGTCAAAGAACTTATTGAAGATGACATGAGAACTATCACCGAGGCTCTCGAGAAAGATAATTACGTCAATGCTCTGGAGACGGTTCGTCAGGTCAGGTCAAATCTCCAGGTCGTGCTTGCCATTCTGGAGGCGCGAGATTTTGATCCAGAGCAACTTGCCAACCGTCTTGAAGAGGTGGCGAGTCGGCTCCAGGCCATCGGTGAAATCACTGATCAGCAACGATCTTTACGTGATCGCACTGCGGGGGCGGAGCAAGCCGGCCAGGATGTCCAGGATCTCGAAGATGTGCGAGACAACATCGAGGATCTGCTAGGAGTCCAGCAGCAACTGTCAAGAACCCAGGACTCCCGCATCGAGAATCGGTCCGCCCAGGAGGCGCTGGAGATCTCGAGTGACGCTCAGCATATTGCCGATGACCTGACCCGAGAGGCGAGACGTCAGCAGGGAATCTCGAGCGTTGTTCAACGGGTGAAGCGGATTCAAGAGCAGGTCGAGCACGATGCAGAGACTTCATCGACGCTTGGATCCCAGTCGGGATCGGAGGCGATCGCTGCCCGCGAGCGTCTGGCTCAGCGTGCCAGACAACAAGCTGCAGCAGCGCGGCAGACTGCCCAGAGTATCGAGGCATTGAGAAGAGAATCTGCACAGGATGCCGACCTCGGAGATGAGAGTGCTCAACAGGTTGTGGAGGAACTGGCAGCAGCGCTCGAGGCGATGCAGCAATCCGCAAGTGCGGCCGATTCGGTGGCGAAGTCGATGGAAGAGGCCGGGTCCGGTGAGCAGCAACGCAATCGGCAGCAAACTGCGCTCCAGAGCACACTCGATTCCCTGAACAGAGCTTCCGATTCAGATGGATCTCGAGTGGGAGAACTACAGCAACGTCTCGAGGATCTGCGCGCAGGACTCTCTGATTGGATGAATCGCCAGCGAGCCGGATGGAACCCTGCCGCCGGCGAGCATGCATCTTCGGCCTCCGAGGATCTTGAAGAGGCATCACTCGCCCTGGATCGGGCGCAGGAAGTCGCCGAGAACTCCTCATCCGCAACGCGTCAGTCAACCGGTCAACAGTCCGGCCAACAGTCCGGTCAGCAGTCGGGCCAGCAGTCGGGCCAGCAGTCGGGTCAGCAGTCGGGCCAGCAGTCCGGCCAGCAGTCAGGCGAGCAATCGGGCCAGCAGTCCGGTCAGCAGTCGGGCGAGCAATCGGGCCAGCAGTCCGGTCAGCAGTCGGGCGAGCAATCGGGCCAGCAGTCCGGTCAGCAGTCGGGTCAGCAGTCAGGCGAGCAGTCGGGTCAGCAGTCGGGTCAGCAGTCGGGCGAGCAGTCGGGCGAGCAGTCCGGTCAGCAGTCGGGCGAGCAGTCCGGCCAGCAGGAATCGGAAAATTCTCCATCGGACAGGGATCGGATCGAACAGGTCCAGGAGGCTGCTCGCCGCAGCCAGGAAGCAGCCGAGAGCCTCTCCTCGCTGGCACAGAGTGCTGATGAGAACCGGCCTTCTAGCCGCCAGCAGGATCTCTCCGAGCAGACCCGGGCACTCGAGCAGGAACTGGACCGTCTCGAGAAGAAGTTCTCCCGTGGCGATGAATCTCTCTCTCCTGAGGAAGATGAAAAACTTCGCAAGAAGGTGGGAGAAACTCGTCGAGCACTTCGGAGCGCTCGTTCTGCGATGGAGACTGCGGCACGACAGATGCGCGGTGGAGAAGATGCTGAATCTGCCCAGAAAGCGGCACAGTCAGCGCTCGAACGTGCCGAGGAAGCGCTTCGTGGATCAAACGAAGATGCTCTGGAACGGTTGAAGCGTCAGCAAGAGGCAACACCAGATCTTTCCGAAGAGCAGGATGAACTGGAAAGGTTGACGAGAAACAGAGCCGAGGAATTTGCCGAGGAGGATCCTGCCGCTTCCGAGGGACTCCAGGGTGCCTCCGAGAGCATGGGGGAGGCTTCCGATAGTCTCGAGCGTGGTGATTCTTCCACTGCACGTCAGCAACAGGATGAAGCGCTCGAGCAACTACAACAGGAGCAGCAGCGACTTCAGGAAGAGGAGCGGGAACTTGCTGATCTCAAGGTGGAGCAGCAGCTGATCGATCTCATCGGAACCATCACCCAGATGTCGGATGAGATCGACTCGATTCTCTCCGAGACGCGGACCATTGCAGAAGTGGTGGGGGATGCCCGACCGGGACGAGCTCAGCGTGCCCGTATGCGCCGTCTCTCCGGGCAAGTTGCGGAAGTCGAGGAATCGGGAAATAAGGTGCTGGAGGCACTCGATGCCCAGCGAGTTCGGGTTTTTTCATACATCGTTCGTGATCTTCTCTCTGATCTTGCCGAGGCCCGTGAAGGATTGAGTCCAAGGAACGACCCTGGTTTCGACACTCAACTGCTCCTGGCGGAGGCACTCGATGCGTTGCGTAAGTTGCGTGATTCCCTCGAGGAAGAATTGCGACGCAGGAATCAACAGCAACAACAGCAGCAACAACAACAGCAACAGCAACAACCGGGTATGACTCAACTGGTACCCCCTGCCGCAGAACTGCTGGCCCTCAAGAGGATGCAGGAGCAAGTGCTTCGTCGTACCCGGCGTCTCGACGAAAGGCGTACCGAGGGTGGCGATCTCACGCCTCTGGAAGAGCGGTTGCTGGAGCGCCTTCTCCATCGCCAGGGGAGCATCATCGAACTTACCGAACAGATCGCATCTGACCTCCAGCGTCAGATGCAGCCTCCGCTGATCGATGAAGGTAACGAGGGCCCCGAACCGCCCGATACTGGTCGGGAACAGGAGGAAGAGGGGTAACGGTGAAGCTCGATACATCCCCCAGCGATTCCGGGTATAATGAATGGGTGAGCAACCGTTGCGTTTCTTTCGATCCTCGGGCTAATTACCCCAGCGAGTGCTTGCGCTTTTAGTGTCTTCTCGCGGGTGATCCCGCGAGGGGGAAGGATAGTTCTGATGCGATTTGCCGTCTTCCAGTTTTCTCTCCTATCACTGCTCCTGCTCTGTATTTCCGTCGCGGCTCAGGATACTGATCTCGAGGGTGTCCGACCCGGTTCACCGGCGATCGGAACCGATAACCAGGAGCAGCCTGAGACGGGTTCCCGGGAGAGTCAGGATGATCTCGATCGTCTGATCGACGAAAATCCCATCGATCTGGATCCGCTCGACATCCTCGATAGTGCCAATCCTCTGGGAAAGGTCGAGGGCCTCATCGATGAGATCTCTCGCAACATGAAGGAGATCGAGAGACTTCTCGATGACGATGACACCGGCGAACAGAACCAGTCGATCCAGCAAAACACCCTCAGTCGTATCGATGAATTGATCACGGAAGTGCAGAGACTTACCGGAACGTGACCCAATAGTGGTGGTTCCCCGTCGGGGAATCCTCAGCAAGTGCGACCGGGTTCCGGAAATCGTGATCAACAGCAAGCCAACCGTCAGCGCCAGAGTCGCTCTCAGCAGGACAAAGGGCAAGAGAAGGACAGCGCCACCAATTCCAACGAGGAGAAAAAGTCTCCTCAGGATCCGACAGGCTCCGAGCAGGTGCGCAATGACCGGACCACGGAGGGAGATTTCCCCCCCGAGAGTACCGGAGACCTTCGTGACAAGCAGGGTAGAGGGCGCTGGGGTCGTTTACCGAAGACCGTGATTCAGCGGATGTATGACAATGGCCGTCGTAAGTTGCCCGAAAAATACCGCATTCTCCTCGAGGATTATTTCCGCAAGCTTCCGGAGCAATCTCCACGTTGAACGACGATTCGTACCCTGATCCGATGAAAGCGACACCAAAGGATCCTCCGAGTATTCCCCGAATATCTTCTCGTCTGGCATGTTCTCGGCGGGTGGTTTCAGCGTGTTTGATTCTCTATCTCCTTCCCTGTCTGGGCATGGCTTCTGTTTCATCGATCGAACTCCTTCTGGATGACGAAAAAAGTTCAGAAAAGAGTGTTCGAACGAGTGCACTCGGGGCACCGCACGATTCTCGCAGCGAACTCGCCATTCGACGTGGGGTCGATTTCCTGATAGATCAGCAAAATGGTGTCGGAGCCTTCTCCAGTTCCTTCCCTGTTGCAGTCACCTCTCTTTCAGGCATGGCATTGCTGGGAGCAGGAGTCGAATACGGAGTCGGAAGAGAAGGTGCTGCTCTGGAGAGAGCCGTCGATTATCTGGTCGCTCCGGTCAGGGCTGACGAGCGTGGGTATCTCAAGGATCGTGGCGAGACTCGTTCCAGGATGCACGGGCATTCCTATGCCATCTTGTTTCTCTGTCAGGTCGTGGGACAGTTGCCGACTCCTCAGCGAGAAGAACAGTTGCGGAAGGTGATCCGTTCAGGGATCGATCTCATCCTCTCATGCCAGACGGTAGAGGGTGGATGGGGATACGAGCCGACCGATCCTCTCGATGAGGCTTCCCTGACGGTTTGCTGTCTACAGTCATTGAGGGCTGCAAAAGATTCTGGATTCGCGGTTCCGGCGGAACCGATTTCCAGGGCAGTACGATACCTGCAGAAATGCTGTACCAAGGACGGATCGTTCCGCTACTCCCTGACGAGATCTACCGGTCGAACCTCTTTCGAAATCACGGCCGCCTCCCTCTCGACCCTGAATGCAGCGGGAGAATTCGCGCTCGAGGAGAGAGACAGGGGCATGAAGTACCTGCGTAGGTGCATCGAGAGCGCCGAGCGAGGTCGCAAGGGAGCTTTCCGGGCTGCCAGGAACTTTCCCTTCTACGGCAACTTCTATGCCGGTCAGGTGCTTCAGCAATCGCGGGGTGCCGTCTGGAAACGCTGGAGCGAATCGGTGTGGCCCAGGCTTTTGGAGTTGCAGAAGGATGTCGGCTCCTGGGAGAGTCGTTTTGGAGATGAGTACGGAACTGCAATGGCCCTCCTGATCTTGGAACTACCACTGGGATATTTGCCGCTCTATGACAGATGAACCACTTGGAGGTACGAGTTTGCCCAACGATAACGAAGAATCTGCCCCCGGCGGAGACGAGGTTCCTGAACCTTCTCCTTCCCTGACAAGGGAAGGAAAGTTCCTGTGAATCTCCCTCCAACTGATGTCCTGAGTTCGATTGCCTGGGGTGCGTTGTTCTGCGCTTTTCTGGCTTCGCTGGTGAGAAGATGTTGTCGAACCACATCTTCGGGTCATTACCACGAGTTTTTCCAGGGCAATGGCGAATCCGACCCACCCGAACGCATCCATCGCATCGATGTGACACTGCTGTTGGTTCTGTACCTCTTCAGATCCATCTGGATCGCTTCTCTTGCCCTGATTCGATCCAGCGGAGTGGGATGGTATCTGATCACCGATCTGGGGTCATGGTGGGTTTCGTGGTGGCCATTATGGCTTGCCTTCGAACTTGTTTTCATCGGACTCGTGGTACTCGAACTGATTCCAGAGGCGATCTCGATCTGGATCGGGGACCGGATCGTTGTACGACTGATTCCGGTCCTCGATGTGTTGGAGAAACTCCTCTCGCCGGTGACTGCTTCTTTTCGCGCTGCCCGTCGCGCTCTTCTACGTCTGATTGGCGGTCGAGCTGATCGCAGTGATCAAGATCTCGCCGAGGCGGGTATTCGCGCCGCGGTAGCGCTGGGCGAGAGGGAAGGCCTTCTGGAGCAGGGTGAGAAGTCGATGATCGAATCGGTACTGCAGTTTTGCGATGCCGAGGTGGTCGAGGTGATGACTCCCAGAACCGACATGGTTTGCTTCGAGGCATCCGATACAGTCGAGGAGGCGATTCCCAAGGCGATCGCCTGTGGCCATTCCAGGATTCCGATCTATCGCAAGGAAGTTGATGAAATCATCGGAGTACTCTATGTGAAGGATCTGCTCCGCTATGCCGCCGACGAGGGATTGAGGAGCCTGAGAATCGAGAAGGTAGTCCGGAAGATTCATTTTGTTCCCGAGACCAAGGAGTTGAATGATCTGCTCGGAGAATTCAGGTCCGAGAGGTTTCATATCGCAGTGGTTCTGGATGAGTACGGAGGTACGTCGGGTCTTGTCACCATCGAGGATATCCTCGAGGAGATCGTCGGGGAAATCGAAGACGAGTACGATACTGCAGGTAGGGACCAGATCCGCAAGATCGACGATCTGACCTGGGACCTCGACGGCAGAACCAGCATTCTGGACGTGAACAAATCCCTCGGGGCACGGATTCCCGAGAGCGATGATTACGAAACGGTAGCAGGATTTCTTTTCTCCGCTCTGGGACACATTCCTCGCGAGGGAGAAGAACTGGGAACGGATCGGGTTCTGTTCAAGGTCACAAGAGCAGACGACAGGAAGATCAAGCGTGTTCGGGCCAGAGTACAGGAGTCGTTCAGGAACGGTCTGTAGATGCAGCGAGATTTTCGGACCAGGGGGCTTGTTGTTCGCTGTATCGATTTCTCCGAGACTTCTCAGATCATCCGGGTGTTCACACGTGATCAAGGGATCCTCGATATGCTGGCAAAGGGTTCACGTCGCCCGGTGCGATCATCCTCTTCTTTCCCATCTCCGTTCGATCTTGCAGGCTGGTACGACCTCAATTACAGGGCACGAGGAACCGATCTCCACCTGGCGACCGAGGCGCGTTTGGTCGAGGGATTCGACCATCTCCGCCGCGATCTTTCTTCATGGCTCGATGCCAGTTTTGCCCTCGATCTGCTCAGGAACTATTTCTCTCCCGGGGATCCTCATCCTGATCTTCTGCGGGAAGTTCTCCAGTATCTGAAGTTACTGGGGTGCGGTCGTGGGCGTCGACGCCTGCGGAATCGCTTTCTTCAATCGGTCTTACAGGAGAGTGGAGTGCTTCCGCGATGGGATCATTGCAACGAGTGCGATGAGGAGATTCACACGGGTGCGAGTCTGAGGATCCCCTTCGGGCTGGTCTGCAGTTCCTGTGATGTCCCGGACGGAGTCTCTCGGCTCGATCAGAGTACCAGGGCCTATCTCGCCGCCGATTGTCGCCGAGAATGGGGCCTGGTGCCATCCTGGGAGGTCCCCTCGAGGGAAGTGGAGATCGCCTGGAATCTTCTGAGGTCCCTTCTGTTGCATCACTTGGAGCGTCCGCCCAGATCGCTAAGATACCTACGCGTGTGAAGTCTCCCCGCCGGGGTGGCATCGTGACGGGAAGGGGAATCTCAGTTGTCCGGTTGTCTGGTCCTGCTTTGCTTGCTGACCACTCTCTCTGATGGTGATCAGTTGACTGATCTTCTGATCCAGGCCCGAGATGCTCTGGAAGAGGGTCGCCATCAGGAAGCGGTGTCCCTTTACGAAGACTCTCTCGAGATCGCGCTTTACGGGGACGATGGGGATCCTACCCCTGGACCCCTGCTCGCGAGGATTCGACTCGGACTTGCTGAATCCTTCCGGGCAATCCGCAACAACGATGAAGCCTTACGAATCACAGATCAGATCTTTGAATCTGATCCAGGGTCGGAAACCCTTGATCGCGCTCTGGCGATTCGTTACGAGATCGGAGTTTCTTACCTCAATGGAGCCACTCGGCGTTTGCTGGGTCTGGAAGTCAGCGCCGAGAGGAAGGGACTCGATGTACTCAGTGAGTTGGTGGAACGATATCCTTTCCAGCCGTTCAGTGACGATGCCATTTACCATTGCGCAAACTGGTATCTAAAAAACAAACTTCCGAAAGATGCCCAGCGACTGTTCGAAAGACTACTGCGGGAATACCCCGGTAGTAGTTGGGCGGCGCCATCTCAGATTCTCATCGGAGACGCGCTTCTGGCGCAGGTGAAAGGTGTCGAGTACGACATGGGTCTTCTCTCGCAGGCTGAGCGGCACTATCGAAGATATCTGCGTCTATTTCCGAACCAGGGGGATGGACAACGGGCGAGGAACGCGCTTCAGGAGATCCAGATCCTGAAGGCCAAACGGAGATTGTTGGTGGCGGATTTTTACATCCGCATCGAGAAGTTCGAATCCGCCCGCATCTACCTGGAAAAGATCATTCTGGACGTTCCTTCCAGTGAGGAAGCTGTTCGTGCCAGGCAGATTCTCGCGGAGATCTTCCCGCAGGATGAGGGTGGATCATGATTCGTTTGCTGATGCTTCTCCTTCTCATCTCGATCACGGTCGGTTGCGGGTACTCACCGGGATATCGTTTACCCCGGGGTGTTCAGAAGATCTCCGTGCCCGTATTTCGCAACGAGACCATTCCCTTTCGCAAAGACATCGAGTTTGAACTCAGCCGGGCCGTCAAACGCGAACTGCAACTTCGCAGCGAGGCTCGACTCGTCTCCGCGGAGGATGCGGATGCGGTGCTGCATGGGACCGTGCTGGAATTCCGTCAGGGTGTTCTCGTTGAGGGATCTGATGGAGCCATACAGGAGGTCGGGATCGTGGTCAGGGTAGGACTCAGCCTGGTGAGACAGAGAGATCAGAGGGTGCTCCTGGAGAGAGTGGTCGAGGACATGGCTTCCTTCTCGAGTTCTGCCGGGGAGACCATCGCTGATTCACGATCAGAAGCGGTCAATGAAATCGCCCGGCGTCTGGTTGCAGAACTGGAACCCTGGTACGACCAGAAGCGGTGATCGTGACAAGCACCTGTTCCGGCCGATAGGAAGAACCTCATGACGCCCAAGGTACTCGGTATCCTGAATGTGACGCCGGATTCCTTCAGCGATGGAGGACGCTGGTTTGATGTCGAGCGTGCACAGAAACACGCCGTGGAGATGGTGCGCCAGGGAGCAGATGCCATCGATATCGGAGGAGAGTCGACCAGGCCGGGATCGGTGGAAGTGTCGCTGGAGGAAGAACTTTCTCGGGTTGTCCCGGTGCTCGAAGCGATCAGGGGCACGATCGATGTCCCCATCAGCATCGATACCCGCAGAGCCGAGGTGGCCAGGACCGCCGCTCTTCTTGGTGCGAGCATCGTCAATGATACCTCCGCACTGCGTGACGACCCTCAACTGGCAGATGTGGTCGCTTCTGAGCAGATGAAGGTGATCTTGATGCACCGCCGGGGACTCCCACAAACGATGCAACAGGATCCGGGATACACGCATGTTGTCGAAGAAATACGCGAGTTCCTCTCGCAGCGGATCGAAGTTTCTGTCGCTGCAGGAATTCTCCCAGAAAACATCATCGTCGACCCGGGACTCGGTTTTGGTAAACGTCTCATCGACAATTACGAGATCGGTAGGGGGCTGGAAGCGCTTCATTCTCTGGGTGTTCCACTACTGATCGGCGCTTCTCGAAAATCATTCACGGGAGCCTTTGATGATTCCTCTCCCGAGAATCGACTTCCGGCTTCGCTGGCATTCGTCTCTCGAGCCCGAGCAGTCGGGGTCGAGTGGGTTCGAGTCCATGACGTTGCAGAGACGGTTACTTTCCTGTCTGCTCTGGCAGCGATCGAGAATCCGGTCCTCGTCGAGGGGGGAATGAGTTGAACGAGTTCGAAGCGATCTGGTCCGCTGTCGAGGCTATCGATCCCTGGCGGGTTTTCTTCGAGGTGGCCGTCATCTACCTGTTGATCTACTGGTTCATCGTATTTTGCGAGGGAACCCGTGGAGCAGGAGTTCTCAAGGGACTTGCGCTGACGGTAATCCTCACCGTTGTGGTGACACGGCTGGTGGTCACTTACCTCGATCTGGACAGGATCGGGTATCTGGTCGATCTCGTCACTCCTGCGGCCTTCACCGCGATCATCGTCATCCTCCATCCCGAGTTGAGACGTGGGCTGGTTCGGCTCTCTCAGGCGCCGATCTTCGGAGAACTGGTTCGAGACGAGCAGGAACTGGTGGTAGTGCTGGTGCGGGCTTGTTTTTCCCTGTCAAAGAGCAGGGTAGGAGCCCTCTTTGCCATCGAGCGAGATCAGTCCCTCAATCCTTGGTCTGATCGAGGCACCATTCTCGACGCGGAGGTTTCTACCGAGATCTTGTCGACCATCTTCTATCCCGGTACAGCGTTACATGACGGAGCCGTTGTCATCCAGAAGGGGCGGATTGCAGCTGCAGGTTGCCTGCTTCCTCTGTCCGAAAACGAGCAACTGGGATCGTGGGCAGGTACCCGACATCGTGCTGCTGTAGGGCTGACCGAGGAGTCGGATGCGGTCACCGTGGTCGTCAGTGAGGAAAGCGGGATGGTCTCCCTCTGTGTTCGGGGAATCATCCATAGAGATCTGGATCGAGAGCAACTGGCTCATCAATTGAGGAGTTACTACACGAAGACCGATGAGGCTGCCGAAGAACAGTCAGAACCCCGTGAAGAGAAATCAACCGGTAGCGGGGAGGCATCTTGAAGACTCCATTTAAGGTGCACGTCATCGAGTTTTTCATCGGGAACACCCGCAACAAGTTGACCAGCCTGCTGTTCGCTGTGGTCGTGTGGGCATTTGCATTTGGAAACACGGGGCATGAGGAAAATGTCGAGGGTTTCATTCTCGTGCAACCTCAGGGCAAGGACCAGGTGGTGGTGAAGCAGGAGATCGCGCAATCGAGGTTGGTCGGGCAAACAGGAGATCCGTTCACCGGGCGTTGCCGGATTTCCATCTCGGGACCGAGAAACGTACTCACCAGATACCTGGAATCGACGGAACGTCTCAACGGTACCATCCAGATCGAGGGAAGTGGTCGTGTGGATCTGATAGGTGGAAACGTCTTCGACCTTCCCTCGGGCCTCGCCATCAAGTCCATCGACCCTTCATGGTTGACTGTCATCGTTGATCAAGTGGTGAAGGTGGAAATAGAAGTCAAACCGTTGATCTCCGGGACACCTGGGCAGGGCTTCGTGCTGTTTCCGGGAGGAATCACCACCGAACCGCGTAGCGTGTTTCTCGAGGGCCCCAAAGAACTGCTCGAAGGCGACAGCATCGGGGTTTTCACCCAGGAGATCGATATCGCCGGGAGTGCCACCGAGCATCTGGAACAGACCGTACCACTGGTGATTACCGGGGATGTTACCGGACTGGTGAGCATCGCCAGTGGATCGCCTTCGGAGGTAGTGGTACGCCTCGAATTTCAGCCCAACCTGACTCAGGCACAGGCGGAAGTGTCTGTACGGTACATCGTGGATGAAGAAATTGACCTCGACATTCGCGGCGATCGCACCATCAAGGTCTCAGTGTTAGGAGTCGAGGATGCAGTTCGTGAGTGGGAGAAGCGGGTCCAGCAGGGAACCTTCTATCTGCTCGTCAAGGTCACCGACACCGAAGGGCAGAACCGAAATGTTCCCACCGAGGAGGTGAGGTGGATCGAGGGTAGTCTGCCGGATGGAATTTCCCGAGATCAGGTGAAACTGGAGCGGATCATCCTCTATAGCGCTCAGTTGCTGAAAGCAGTGCGAGAGGATGAACAACAGTGATTTTCGGTACCGATGGTGTGCGAGACATCGGGGGAAAAGGACTGCTCTCTGAGGAGTCTGTCGATAGGCTCGGTTTCGCCATCGCTTCCCACATGGGGAGGGAGGGATGTGCCTGCGGGAGAGTTCTTGTCGCGAGAGACACTCGACTCACCGGACCAGCGATCGAACAGATCATCACGGGGTCATTACATCGTGCCGGTTGTTCCACTCTTCATGCAGGAGTTCTGCCGACTCCTGCGGTTTCGGTGCTGCTGGAGCATGGGGTCGCAGACCTGGGTATTGTGATTTCCGCCTCTCACAATCCTCCCGAGTTCAACGGAATCAAACTGATCGCAGCGGACGGATCGAAACTTACCATCGAGCAGGAGAAAGCAATTTCAGCGGATCACTCGACGTTGGTCGGGAATCCCACTCCCCAGAAAGGGATCGAGGATGATCCCGCTCTGGGTAGCCAGTATCTCGAATTATTGATGGCTTCCTTTCCGTCAGGAGAATTCCTGCAGGGCATCTCGCTGGTCCTCGATTGCGCCTGCGGTGCCGGCTGTGGCTGCGCGCCCGAGGCGTTTCGTCGTGCCGGTGCCGAGGTGTCCGTATTGCACGGTCAGCCTGACGGTGGCCAGATCAACGTGAGGTGCGGATCCCTGCACCCGGAGATTCTCGGCCTGGAAGTGGTCCGTAGAGGTGCCCATCTGGGAATCGCTCTGGATGGCGATGCGGATCGGGCGCTGCTGGTCGATGAAGCCGGTGATCTCGTCGATGGCGATGACGTGATCGTCATATGGGCCAGGGCGTTGCAGCAGAGAGGGGATCTGGATCCAGCAGTCGTTGTCTTGACGACGCTGTCAAATGTCGGAGTAGATGAATATCTGAGTAAAAATGGAATCGATGTGATTCGAACTCCGGTAGGTGATCGTGCTGTTGCGGAGGCGCTCAGAGAAAGCGGTGGTTCGCTCGGAGGAGAGCCCTCAGGTCACATCATTCACCGCGGTCAGGCTGCGACTGGCGATGGAATCCGAACTGGCCTCAGTATCGCTCGACACATCAAGGAAACGGGCAGAACTTTGAGTGATCTTCGTCCGGGGATCGTTCGTTTGCCGCAGGAGCAGAGGAATCTCAGGATCATGGATCGTCCCGACATCGAAGGACTGCAGCACCTCAGATCAGCGAAGGAAGAGGCGATCGAGGCATTGGGTGACGATGGCAGGATCGAGGTGCGCTATTCAGGTACCGAACCACTGCTGCGGATTCTCGTCGAGGCGCGTACCGCCGAAGTAGCCAGGCGTTGGGCAGAGCACCTCGAGAGTTCAGCCAGGATGGAATCAACGCTCGGTATCGCTCCACGGGTCCCCTGAACGAGTTTCACCCTGATGCAAATCAGAAGGGCAGTTCTCCGGTTCCCTTGGCGGAATCGGGAGCCTCAGGATCGGTGTTCTTCGTTGTAGGTCGCTCGATGGCGCCAGAACTGCGGTAGTTGAGTTGGTGGGGGAAGTAGGGACGCACATCGAGAATGTAGGAATGTTCACCGAGGCGGGAATCTTCCGGTCCTGGATTTGCATTCTCGAATAGTTCGAGAAAAGCCATCAACTTGGCATCTAGATTATCGATGAAATGTAAGGCGAGTGCTTCAGCAGTCATTGGCTTCTTGGGTGATCCGAATTCGAGCATTCCATGATGGCTGGCTACGATGTGCTGGAGTTGCATTGTCGTCTCGGGATCGATGTCCTCGAGTTGAATTGTTGCTTCATGAATCCAGTTGCAACACAATACGATGTGGCCCAGTAACTGTCCCTCTTCGGTATAACTGATGCCATTCTCGACATCGAGTTCAGCGGTCTTGGCGATGTCATGCAGGATGACTCCGCCGATGAGGATATCCCTGTCGAGCCAGGAGTAATGATCACAGACTTGATCTGCCAGTTTGACCAGCGAACTCACGTGTTCAAGAAGCCCACCGATGTAAGCATGATGTAGCGCCTTGCCGGCAGGAGAGATTTTCAATTTCTCACGCAATCCAGGACGTTCCAGGATCTTGACCACGATCTCGCGTACATCATTGTTCTTGATCGAGGCGACCCGCTCTTCCAGTTCTCTTTCGAGAACTTCGATATCGCAGGAAGTACGCGGTAAGAACTCTGCTGGCTGGAGACCCACCTCACTGGCAGAGAGGGGGACGAGGCTGTCGAGGATCAACTGTAGTTTCCCTTGATACTCCTCGACCCTCGCCTGGATGCGCAGGAATGGATTTCGATCCAGTTGACGATATTCATCCTGGTTGCTCTCCCAGCGAACCGCCTTGAGTCCTGCTGTGTGATCTCGAAGGGTCATGGTGATGAATTGTTTGCCATTCCTGGCGGTCTTGAGGCTGGCGTTGTCGACGAGGAAAACTCCCTCGACCCGGTCACCACTTTTGTGCTGGTCCAGCGTCTGCTGGTTCAAGGGGCCCCCCATCGCATTCCAGCGGCCTTTCAGCCGTGCGAAAGTCGCCGAAATTCCGTTTCTGAAGATTCAGTGGTCGAGTCTCCCCTGATCTGGATACCCTCGCAACCCCTGACGGGGCTTGCAGGATCGTTCTGATTGGTCAGAATCGGGGATCTGGCTCCGTACTCGAGGAGTTCGACAGGAGGATCTCTTGATTCCTAGTTGTAGACGGATGCGAGGCTCTGGTTTCGTCTCCATCCTCGCCTTGTTGCTGCTGGTCGTTTTCTCAGCGATGGCTCAGGCGGATATACGGATCCGGACCCTGGATGGCGTGGTCCTCGCGGGCAGGATTTACGATCTCGGTAACGAGTACCTGGAGCTGGCAGGCCGCCTCGGGAGTAATCCGATCCTCAAGCGTAACGTGAGGAGCTGGAGTCAAGTTGAGCTGAAGACTCCGGAACCACCCGGAATCATCCTGGTATTTCTATCCGGTCACGAAGTATCCGGAAGTGTCCGTTTCGATACAGGAACCAGTGAATGGGTCGTGGACCTCGAACTAGGCAGCGCGAGATATCCTGATTCCGAAGTGAAGCGGACGATTCAGCCCAACGGAATTTGCAGTGACGATCGCTTCACGGTTCGCTTCGATTTCGAGGACCGAATCAAGAGGGCCATCGCAGGAGTCCGATCGGGGGAACCATTTGCGAGCAGGGAAGGGAGCGAGTTCCTTCGTGCAGCCGGCTTCTTCTCCAAGCGATTCCTCGAAGAGGCGCTCGTCGATGGAGATAACGAGGAATTCCGCCGGATTCTACTCGAGGAACGACTCAGAATGGCACTCCCAGAAGGCGTCACCAAGGCACGTCCTAATTTTCTTGAACAACTCTCGACCTCGAAACCAGATGATCGGGTGCACTTGCTCAGTGAAGCATTGCTGGAAAATGGGTCCGACCTTTACCCCTTGCTCGGTTTGTTGCTTCTCGATGAGAACCAGAGTGCCAGGGTACGGTCCTTTGCGGTCGACGTATTACAGCGTACCCATAGCATCAGGGAGTTGATTCTCGCCTGGCAGAATTCTCAGGCTCATGCACAACTGGCACTGGCAATAGCACTCGGGGAAAACGGCGTATATATCGGAATAACCACCCTCATCGATGCTCTCGAACTCGATGAAGAAGCTGCACGTGCCATCGCTGCCGGGAAACTTCTCGAATACACCGGGGAACAGTTCGGGTTTGATCCTGCCGGAGATCCTGCTGCCCGTGCAAGTGCCGTGAAACTCTGGCGTGAATGGTGGCAGGGGAACAAGGTTCGGATCAAGAAGATCGCAGTTACTGCTTTCAATGGAGGCGAAGTCAGCCAGGAACGTAGGCGTGCATCTGATCTGTGGAGACAGGGCATCGAATCGGAGGCGCTTGGTCATTTAGATGCTGCCGAACACTTCTATCGCAATGCCACGAAAATAGATCCGACTGCAATGGGACCCTTCGTAAGTTTTGGAATAATGCTGTACCAGAAACGGAGCGATTTCGAGGGTGCACTTGTTTCATTCCGTCGTGCGCTGGGTAGAGATGCGGGGCTCGGTGATGAGATCATCGAAAGACTCTGCTATTACCATATCGGTCGGATTTACCAATTCGGTCTCGATTTCGATCGATCTCGAGCAGCACTGTTGAAGGCGATTCACCTCGATCCGAATTATTCCGACGCATGGTATGCGTTGGGCAAAAATCTGTACGAGGAAGCTTTATTGGATTCTGGTGACATCGAGCAGCGCAGGAAGCAACTGGTCGAAGCTCGGGATACTTTCGTGAATGGAATCCAGGCTCTTGTTCGTTACCGGCAAGGACTGGTAGTGGTCGACAGGACCAATCTCCCCTTCGACAGCGCTCTTCCCTTCTCCGCTCGCGACCACAACAGAACCTTGCGTCAACTACGCGTACGGATTCTTGAGGAACTGGGCCGGTTCCGTGGCCGAATCTCAGCGATTTCGCTGGTCCTCGGCGACCCGGATAGGGTGATTGCCGAACACAAGGCCGCTCGTACCGAGGGGTCGCTCAATGAAGAGCTGAAACGCATGCTGATCGCTGCAAAACGGCTGCAGCGGGAAAGCGAACCACCTGAGGGTGAACCAGTACCCTCAGGTGCCGTCACTGGAGAAGGAAACCCGGATAACCGCAACTGACGCGGGGTTTCCGCATGGGTTTCGTTGCACCTCTCACTTCCCCGCGATACCTTTCCCATCGTCGCGTCTTGAAACCGCGGTCTTGCTTCTGATGCACGGTTTCGCGCATACCTGATTTTCCTGCGGTTACCAATTCTGTTGCTCGAACGTGAGTTCAGGTGGTCGGACGACGATGCGAGCAGGAAGGGAATCTCGCTTGAAAATCCACGAGTATCAGGCGAAGCAACTCCTGATGCGGTACGGCATCCCCACTCCAAGTGGGAAGGTTGCGACCACCGTCGAGCAGGCTCTCACCGGAGCGAAGGAACTCGGTGATGGACCCTGGGTCGTGAAGGCACAGATCCACGCTGGAGGCCGAGGAAAGGGTGGGGGAATTCGAGTTACCTCGACCAGTTCCGAGTGTGAGGAGGCGATTCGTTCGATACTGGGAATGCAGTTGATCACCGACCAGACCGGACCCGAGGGGCGCAAAGTTCGCACTCTTCTTATCGAGCAAGGGTGTGATATTGCCAGGGAGATCTACTGTGGAATGGTCATCGATCGAAATCGCGAGAAGCCAGTCCTGATGGTCAGTGCCGAAGGCGGCATGGATATCGAGCAGATCGCGGCTTCGAGACCGGAGGCGATACATTTCGAGGAGATCTGCGTCGATTCAGGGATCTCCGAGGAAGCCGCCCACTCACTCGCGATGAAACTGGATTTCTCCGAAACAATCGCTGATCAGTTCGTGGAACTGGTTCAGAAACTCGCCAGGGCATTTGTCGAGGAGGATTGTTCACTGGCAGAGATCAATCCTCTGGTGGTGACAGTAGAGGGGGACTTGATCGCCCTCGACGCCAAGATCAATTTCGATGATAACGCCGAGTATCGGCATCCCGAGCATGCTGAGTTGCGCGATCTGAACGAAGAAGATCCGAGGGAGACTCGAGCGTCTGAATGGGAACTCTCCTATGTAGGCCTCGATGGCACTATCGGGTGCATGGTCAATGGTGCTGGCCTCGCCATGGCAACGATGGACATCATCAAACTACATGGTGGGGAGCCTGCAAACTTCCTCGATGTGGGGGGGGACGCCACCGCCGAACGTGTCACCGAGGGATTCAAGATCATCCTCGAGGATCCCGATGTGGCTGCGATCCTCGTCAATATCTTCGGAGGGATCATCCGCTGCGATTTGATCGCAGAAGGCATCATCGAAGCGGCCCGTGTCACGAACCTCGGTGTCCCGCTGGTTGTGAGGCTCGAGGGGAATGCGGTTGCAGAGGCCCAGGAGATCCTCCAGCAATCAGGTATCGATGTCATCACTGCGGACGATCTTGCGGATGCTGCCGCCAAAGCCGTTTCAGCGGCCGAGGGGGGCAGGCCGTGAGTATCCTGATCAATTCTGATACGCGTGTGATCGTTCAGGGATTTACCGGACGCTCCGGAACCCAGCACAGTGAGCAGATGATGAAATACGGAACCAATATCGTCGCAGGTGTCACTCCCCGAAAGGGAGGAACTACACATCTCGATCGTCCAGTCTTTGACGATGTCGCAAGTGCCAGGGAAGCGACCGGTGCTACCGCCAGTATCATCTACGTTCCCGCTCGTTTTTCCACCGCTGCGATCATTGAAGCGGCCGAAGCTGGAATTCCGTTCATCGTTTGTATCACCGAGGGTATTCCCACCCTGGATATGGTTCGGGCGAAAGAAGTTGTTCGTTCCAACGGGGTGCGCTTGCTCGGTCCGAACTGTCCGGGAATCATCACTCCCGGAGAGTGCAAGATGGGAATCATGCCGGGTTTCATCCATCAACCAGGATCAGTAGGGATTGTCAGCAAGAGTGGTACGCTCACCTACGAGGCGGTTCACCAGA
>Ga0310122_10000454_pt1 | contig 25797 bp, 23 predicted proteins | sample CB6_Bottom_1051__FD_203503 | JGI IMG/M metagenome (GOLD analysis project Ga0310122, IMG submission 203503) | Marine microbial communities from Western Arctic Ocean, Canada - CB6_Bottom_1051 | ecosystem: Environmental > Aquatic > Marine > Oceanic | place: Canada: Western Arctic Ocean | collected...
CTTTTTTGCTCAACACACGCCGCTCATCAGCGTCCGATTCAGCAGTCATCCCGTGGCGCAGGATAAAGAGTTTCATTTCTCCGGCATTGGTGTAGCTCTTGAAACTCCCGGATTTAAGTAACGAGAGCGCTAGTAGCTCATTCCACAGCCAATAATTCTATCGGTCGGGAATTTGGTGATTATCTCGATATCGGTATCGGTCACGACAACTTCGTCTTCGAGGCGCACGCCGTCGGAGCCGTCTTCATTACCTGCATAGGTCTCCAATGCGAACACCATGCCCGGTTCAATTTCAACTGGATGTTCGATGCTATAGGCGCGAGAAATAATCGGGAACTCCCACAAGCCAACGCCGATGCCGTGGCCATATTGGAGGCCGAATATTTCATGCTCGTTCAGAGCACCCATCTGCCGGTAATCGGGCCAGCGGGTTACGACATCAGCCGTGGTGCAACCAGGCTTGACCGCATCGATGCCGCCTAACTGAATTTCAAGACATCGCGCGTGCGTATCGATCTGTTTCTGAGACGGCGGGCCAACGGTAAAGCACCGGTATACGCAGGTATGATAGCCGTTATACAAGCAGACGATATCCATGAAAATGATATCGCCAGGCTGAAGCAGACGGTCTGAGCTCAGATGGGGGTGCGGATTGGTCCGATTGCCTGACGTCACCTGTACGTTGTGTATCCACTGCGCGCCCAAACGATGCATTTCAGCCGAGGCGACTGCCTGCAGGTCGTTTTCTTTGGCGCCGGGATGGATCTCCCGCGCGATCGCATGAAACGCCGCATCAACAATCGCAGCGCCATGTTTCAGGATCATGATCTCATCTTCGTTCTTGATGGATCGTGCGTACTGCATAACGCCCTGACCATCGGCGATTGTGTAACCGTTGGCCTGCATGGCGAGCAATATTTGAGCTTCGATAACGTCGACACCGATTCGAATCTTGCTCTTATCTAGACCGAAGTTGCCCAGCACCATGTCCAGGTCTTTCAAGAAGCCTGCAGAGCAACCCCATGTCTCAGGCAGAGCGCCGAACATCGTACCGTGCGCGGGGAACGTATAGTCGGCGATCCATGGGCAGTTAAGCTTTTCGCTCGCCACCTCCGATCCAAAACCAAATATATGGGGTGGCCCATTGCGCGGGATGATCGCGTAGCGGCCCATATTATCGATTTCAGGTGAACAGACAGCGGTCGAAGTTGAGTAACGTTTATTGCCTGTATCGAAGAGCAACAAACAGTCAATGTCGAACTCATCCATGTAATGCTTGATACGATTGACTCGATATTCACGCATGCGATCCATATTCATGCGCTGCTCGTAGTCAACCTGCATCATGCCTTGAGTTCCCTTTCGATGCGCCACTATTTTTCTCCTGAGTTTGAGCGCTACACAATTTTTATATCGTTGATTTAGCGATATTGATAGATTTTCGACGATTCTAAACTATAAGCAAAGACGGGGGAAATCGTCCGGATACGACGTTAGATGGATTGCAGGCGTTATCGCCCAGCTGCGGGTGTCACCTAGCGATGCGACTTGCGGTAATGCGCCTCTAGCAGATCCTCGCCAAAATCACCGCTCACGCTACGCCAGACCGTGTGGATGTGATTGCCGTTGCCCTGGAAATTATCGTATTCGAAGACGAAATCCCCGCCTTGCAGGCGATAGTAGTGCGGTGAACGTCGTTCGAGGCTGCCCATCCATGCGAAGCTCAGATCGGTTATATCGATGCCTTCGAGATAGCCGTTCGCTATTTCCGGCCGATAGGTCGTAATGACTTCATCAACGATTCTCTGCACGATAATTCGCTGATCTGCGTCGAGGTCGGCGACGGAAATGCCCTCGGGCCGCACGTTTTCCCGCCATGTATCCCAGTCACTCCGATCTTTCAGGCGAAACGCGTTCGCATCGAGATTTCCCGTGAACAGGTCTCGAGGCGCTTGCTCGCCGATTTTCGCCTGCTTGATTTGTGCCGTGTTGAACGAGCGCGCGAGAAGCCGGCCGAGATCTTCCTCGGCACGCAGCGTTCGTAAACCGGCCATGAATCCCGTCGATATTTCAGCGGGTGTCGCGCCGAGAAACGACGGTGTTACGGCAATGTCGCCGGCGATGAGCGTTACGTTCAGCGATAGATGATGGCCTTGAAAACGCCACGACCACGGAGTAGTCGCAGACGGTGAACCGAAGATCGTCAGATAGTAGTTTTCGAAACCGCGTGGCTGACCAACAAACTCGAGATCTTCGAGCACGTTGTCCAGCTCCATGATTTGCGTCACTTTGAGTTGCCCCTTGATCCCGAGCAACGTGGACAACAGCTCATGCACGAGAATTCTCTGTTCGGTGTTCATGAGCGAGAGCAGCATCCCGTGTTGCGATCTTGGCCAGTAACTCCAGTCCTGTCGGTTTTCGTCGTCCATGGTCAGCCGCAAATGGTCGGTGCGAATGTCGAGCATCTCTTCGCGAGATTGGCGCGTAGGATCGTCCAGTGTGCTCAATAGGGCTTCAGCGGCTACAACCATTTCGTCGGTGACATCGGCCAGAGTTGAGCCGTAGGTATCTCGAATGTTCTGCGCGGACAGCGAGACAACGTGGAGAAATAGTCCGAGTAGCGCGACTCGATTGATCATGATGGTCTCCTGCTAGTTTCTCACAAGATTGAACCGTTGCACGCGGCGGCCCGTACCCGACTCGGCAACGTAGATGTTCCCGTTGGAATCCACAGAAAGACCGTGCGCTACTGTGAAATTGCCGAGTTGATGACCGGGGCGGCCGAACGACGAGAGGATCTCGCCGCTCGCGTGGTCGAGTATGTGCACCTGCTCATGGCGGCCATCGAGAACATAGAGATACCGCTGCGCGTCATCAGTTGAGAATGCGAGTCCCCAGACGGTGCCGCGCGTGTCCGGCAAGGATGCGTTGCCGGTCTTGACCCAGATGTTTCGGACGAAGTTTCCCATCTTGTCGAACACCTGGACGCGGAGCCCTTCGCGATCGCAGACGTACACCAGTCCCTCGTTGCTGATGGCGATGCAGTGCAGCGCGTAGGAAAATGCGCCGCCAGTACCGGCGAGGGTTTCTTCCAATGTTGCTTGACGCCCCCATTGGCGCAAATACTGCCCATGCTCGTCGAACACGGCGATTCGCTTATTGCCGTAACCGTCCGCGATATAGGCATCGCCGTTCTCCGGGTCGATTGCGACGCCTGCCGGGAAGAAGAGCCGGTCCCGGCCCGCATTCAGGGGTTCGCGGTTAATCGAGTTATCAGCCGCCCGGATCGCCGTACCGTCGTGGGTATCGAGTACACCGAGGGTACCGATCTGAAACAGCAATTCGCCGGCATGGCTGTATTTTTGCGCGATGCCATCGTTGTTGCCGACGACCCAGATGTTGTCGTCTGCATCGAAGGCGCAGCCATGGATGCTGTCGGGCACGCGTGTTGAGTCGCCCCATGAGTCGACGAGATTGCCGTCGGTATCGAACAGCATGATTGACGCCGCCGGTACAGACGTTTCCGCTTCTTCACCTGTGATGTTCTGCCGGTCGAGTACCGCGATATGATCGTGGGAGTCGACACAGGGGTGGCCGAGCGTGGCGTTAATCCAGCCAGCGGGAAGTGCCCCCGGCCAATAGGGATCGACCTCGAATTGCGGTATCGTCTGTGCCGCCAAAGGAAGGCTGAACAGACCCAATGACGCGAAAATAGTTTTGTACACGCCGCTTCCCCTTATTTTTTTCTCGCTGCCTCGTACTCGCGTGCGAGGTACTAAACATTCGAGAATAATGCCTGTATCGGGGTGCGATGAAAAGCGAATCATGGGTTTCATTGTCCATTCGGCCACGTCCTCGTAGTAGACTCAGCAAGACCAGACATGAGGTTCATGGTAATGAGATTAAATCGGAGAGTCTTGTTGACGATACTCGCGAGTTCGTTCGTCACGTTGCCTGTATTAGTCTCAGCTCATCATTCGATGGCTGAGTTCGATCGCAGTACCGTTACCGAGGTGGAAGGAGAAGTCGTGAGCATCTTTTGGCGAAACCCGCACATCCTACTCGACATAGCGACCATGGACGCCACGGGGTATTGACAAGTTAACTCGTAGGCTTGGGCCGACGCTACCCGATACAGTGCGTTTTGCCCCATATTTCTACGGCAGCGCCCACTCCAATATTATTTTAAGTTGTGCGTCGCACGAAATGCCCACTTTTCGGCACGAAGTTAGTTAACTTGTCAGTACCGTCGATCGAATTCGTGAGGCAGGCGCCGACCTGAGATCGATGTATCGACAATTTGCAGTAGACAATCTCGCGAGTAATCGTCACCACGTTGAGGACTCTGAACTGTCGTCCGCTGGCCAGTTGAGATTCGAGGTCGAGTTGCTTGTAAGGCCTGGTATCCGAATTAACTGGCTGAATGAGGAAACGAAAAAGCGCGATTCTAGCGTTCCTCGCTTTCCAGTGAATGGCTCAATATCGTCGCTCAATCAGATCTATGTCAAACTAGAGAATACCCAAGGCCGCGTTTCATAGAACTGACTCAATGACGGTTCACGCACTTACAAAAATAATTCCCATATAGTTCTAATCGAAGTATTTACTAACTGTTAGGCCATAAGTGCGGGGTTGGTTCGGATATCCAGAGTAGCTTCCGGCCTGTGCCGGTGACGGAAATGCGCTCAGAAGGTACTCATCGTTGGTGATATTTCGACCCCACAGCGTGAGTTCAAGGCCGCTGTCCCAGGCCAATCCTACGCTCGCATTGATCGTATTAACCTCCCGCCAAGCAGTGCCTTCCGGAACATTCTCGACGACCGGTACCCGGTTCTCGTAGCTATACTCAGCACGGGCGAAGCCGTCAGCATTCCCCACTGAGAAATTGTAGCGACCTACCGCGGTAAGACTTAACTCGTGGATACCTGGAGGTTTTGTACCACTGAGGTCCGTAACCCCGTTAACGCCTTGTGCGCCCGGGAATGAGTCATATAGCGGGTCGAGGGACGTTACGGCTAGTAAGCCCTGGAACGCGGCCGTCGGCTGCCAACGGAGATCAACCTCTACACCTGAAACTGACTGTTTGCCAGCGTTCGATAAGCTGAAGCCAGTACCGTTAAAGATATTCGACTGGAAACCTTCGATTGACTGGTCGAAGACTGCAACATTGAGTGCAACCGTCTCCCAGCGTGCTTTCAATCCAAGCTCATAGACGGTTGATTCTTCTGGCGACGCGAAGCGCGTCGCGTAGTAAAGATTCGGGACGTTTAGGCTAGCAGCCTCAATTGCCTGTTTGTCTTTTGCGAACGGGCGGGAATCACGCGACAGATTCCATGACGTTGCTTTAAAGCCAGTTCCCGCGCTTACATACATATTTATGGCATCAGAAATGTCGAAGGCAAACCTCAACGTGCCAGTCGTATTGCTGTCATCAGATCTGCCAGATTCCACCGAATTGGGAAAGTCGACATTCGGCGGCAAGAACTGCAGCGGTACAAGGGCTAGCAGCTGGTTACAAGCAGGCCCGGTCGCCGCTGAGCATGGCACAGTACTGAGGTACTGCGCCGTAGGCTGATGGCCCAAGGCAGCCAATAGCCCCGCGTAACCGATTTGCGTCATATCTAGCGATGAGAATATATCTGTAGCGGTCGAGTCAAAAACAACGCTTTTCTCGTCTTTAGTATGGTTTACTCCCAATGTAAGCGTCGCCCGATCACTTAGAGCAAAATCAGCCTGGCCGAAAATCGACAACGTCTCGTTATCCATGGCAGAGTTCTCGGTTAGTCCTTGCCCCTGGCCGAGAAATGTACCGCTGGGCATCCCTACTGCAGCCTCCAGCGCGTTTAGAGCGGAGGCACCTGGGTATCCACCCGCAAGGATGTCAGCGTAAGGACGGAACCCAGTACCGTAAAGAAGCCCTGTATCTTGGTCTATTTTTTCGTCAAACATGTACGCGCCAAGCATCCAGTCCATGCTATCGGTCGATCCCGTTAAACGGAACTCTTGTGTCAGCGTGTCTATTTCAGTGTCCGAGCTATTTCCCGCTTTCGAATCCATTAAAGGGGCACTAGTGAAATCGACGTCAACATTATCGAAACGTGAAAACCCACGAACGGCGGTTATTGACGTCAGTGACACTGCATCACTGATATCGTAGTCAAACTGAATGGACACACCGTTTGTCTGGAACTCGTTGACCGGCGTGAAATCGTAATATCCCTGATAGGCAAACGGCGCTGCCGGCACAAAGTTCCCACCAATACCCTTCACTGCGGCGCCTGTCGGCCCATTAAACAAGTTGGCCACGCCGCAACAAGCTTCGTCGAAATTGTTGTAATCAGCAATGACGCGAATTTCTAGTTCATCGGAAGGCACAAACAATAATTGACCGCGAACACCGTGTCGATTCAACTCACCTAACGCAACACCACTGTGGAGGTCCTCGTAGTACCCATCACGCTGGCTGTAACTCCCTGATAAACTGAAACCGACCGTATCAGACAGTGGGCCGTTGACGTCTGCTTTTACTAGAAGCTGGTTATACGCGCCAACGGTTAACGATGTCGAACCGGTAGTTTCCTGCAAGCTAGGTTTTGCGGTAACTATGCTAATTACACCAGCAGACGCATTTTTACCGAAAAGCGTACTTTGCGGTCCGCGCAATACCTCAATGCGATCCAGATTTGGCAGATCAAACAACGCTGACGCCGTTCGTGAACGGTACACGCCGTCGACAAATATGCCTACCGATGGTTCTATGCCTGCGTTATTAGCACCATTGCCAAAACCACGGATCAAAAAATTAGTATTCCCTGATGACTGTAATTGCGTAACCCGCAAAGACGGCACAAGAAACTGTAAATCTTTGATATCGCGTACCTGCGACTGCTCCAGTTCTTCGCTTGTAACCACCGACACCGCAAGAGGTGTTTCTAGTAATGTAGACTCAGTCTTACCAGCGGTGACAATAATTTGTTCCATTAGCGGAGTGGTTTCATCTTGAGCGAATGTTGAAATTGCGAAAAACGCGGTAATGATAGTGAATACGCCGCGGTTAAGAGTGGAATTATTCATGATACCTAGTCCTGCGATTATGGAGAGATTAGATTGTCGCAGAGGTTTCCTCTTCTAATCAAGAAAGGATTGGGCACATCGTGACGATTGATCCTGTGACCGTACCCCTTAACCCGAGCCACGTCTGATATGGGAGATTGAGCATATCAGGCTACTTCTCGTGCGAACATGACAGGCGGTAGTTTGCCGAGGGATCGATGCAGCCTGACATGGTTGTAGTGTGATCTCCACTGCTTGATGATTGATCGGGCATCATCAAGACTGGCGAACCAATGTAGGTCTAGATAGTACTCTCTGAACTTGCCGTTAAAGCTCTCGACGAACGCGTTCTGAGTTGGTTTGCCGGGCTGAATGCAATGCAGCTTCATGCCTGTGCGCTTCGCCCAGAAGAACATGTCCTTGGACGTGAACTCAGGGCCGTTGTCGCAAACGATCGTGTTGGGTAGTTGTCGTGTCAGTCGATCGAATTCGTGAGTCAGGCGCCGACCTGAGATCGAATTAGCGGACTCGCAATCTCGAGTTAGCGATCTTGCGCCGTTCAGGCTCTCCTTTATTAATGCCAGTCCGAGAAATCGGCTCGATCTCGGGTATGACGCGGGCGTAGGACGTTGAAATTACGCGGTAATCTTCAAGATCACCGGAGACAGTCTCCGGAGACGAGACTGGATGGCGGTGGGGGCAGTCTGCTGCGAACTCGTCTCCGATTTCCCGCTATCAGGGAAAAATACAGGGATTTTCTCGCTCTTCGGACCTATTTCAGGACGATTTTGGGTACTTCGTCTCCTTAACCAACGGGTTAGTCCCTCACTCCTAATAGCCGAAAGAGAGATAACAGGGAATTATCAGGGAAACTTGAGTTTCAGCCCGTCGAACCGCTAGAAGATGAGTAGAAATTTTCCTAAATAGTGATTCGCCACACACAGGTAGTAGTTACTCGTCGGACGATCGACGACGACTTAGTGTTTTCAAAGCTGACTGAATCTCATCGAGGATCGCAGGATCGTCAATGGTTGCCGGCATCGTCCACGGGTCTTCATCGGCCATCCTGCGCATGACGCCGCGCAAGATTTTCCCCGATCGTGTCTTCGGCAGGCGTGCTACTACGGCGGCGGTCTTGAACGCGGCGACGGGGCCGATGCGATCCCTGATTAGGGACACGACTTCGCTGACGATCTCCTGCTCTGGCCGGTCCGTGCCCGAGTTGAGCACAAGCAGTCCGATCGGCAACTGACCCTTGAGGTCGTCGTGGACACCGAACACCGCGCACTCGGCGACGTCCGGGTGCGCCGCTAGGACTTCTTCCATAGCGCCGGTCGAAAGCCGATGACCCGAAACGTTGATCACGTCGTCCGTTCGCGACATCACGAACACGTAACCGTCATCGTCAATGTAGCCGGCGTCCGCTGTATCGTAGAACCCGGGATAACGGGAGTAATACGTATCGCGGCACCGTTCCTTAGCATTCCAGAGCCCTGCGAACGTACCCGGCGGCAACGGCAGCCGGACCGCCAGCGCGCCTATGTCGTTGCGCGCCGCTTCCGCGCCGCTGCCATCGAGAGCAGTAACCATCACGCCGGGAACCGGCATGCCGGCCGATCCCTCCCGCACCGGTATGTCAGCGATGCCGATGCAGCAAGCGCAGATCGACCAGCCCGTCTCCGTCTGCCACCAGTGATCGATTACGGGCACATTGAGGTGCGACTGTGCCCACCTGAGCGTTGCAGGATCGGTTCGTTCGCCGGCCAGAAACAGAGTACGGAATCCTTCGAGTTGACGAGTTGCGAGGAAGTCGCCGTTTTTATCTTCCTTCTTGATCGCCCTGATTGCCGTGGGTGCCGTGAACAGTACGTTGACGGCGTGATTTTCGATAACCTGCCAGAACGCTCCGGGATCCGGTGTGCCCACGGGTTTTCCTTCGTACAAAACGGTCGTATTGCCGTTCAGGAGCGGGCCGTACACGATGTAGGAATGGCCAACGACCCAACCGATGTCCGAGGCTGCCCAGAAAGTCTCCCCGGGCTCTACGCCGTATATCGCGCGCATGCTCCACTTGAGCGCGACGGCGTGCCCGCCGTTGTCGCGAACGACGCCCTTGGGGCGTCCCGTTGTGCCGGACGTATAGAGAATGTAGAGAGGATCGGTCGCGCCGACGGCGACACACCCGACTGGCTCGGCGCCCGCGACCCAGTCTCGCCAGTCGACGTCGCGATCTGGATCAAGATTCGCCCGTTTCTGCTCTCGTTGCAGGATCACGACGGTCTTCGGTGAGTGCGTCGCAATCTCCAGTGCCCGGTCGAGTAAGGGTTTGTACTCGACGATACGGGCCGGCTCGACGCCGCAGGAGGCCGAGAGAACGACGCTGGGCTGGCAGTCGTCGATTCGGATCGCGAGCTCATCGGCCGCAAATCCTCCAAATACGACGGAGTGCACCGCACCGATCCGGGAGCAGGCGAGCATCGCGATGACAGCCTCTGGCACCATCGGCATGTAGATGACGACCGTATTGCCCTTACCGACACCGAGATCTGATAATGCGCCTGCGACAGTAGCGACTTGCTGCTGGAGTTCCGCGAAAGAGAATCGGAGACAGGACCCGGTGACCGGGCTGTCGTATATCAGAGCGGTCTGTTCTCCTCGACCCGATTCGACGTGCCTGTCAACGGCGTTGTAGCAGGTGTTGAGTTCACCGCCGGTAAACCAGCGATAGAAGGGCGGGTCCGAGCGATCTAGCACCTTATCGTACGGTTTTGACCAGTCGATATCCTCCGCGGCTCTCGCCCAAAAGGACTCCGGATCCTCCAGCGATTCCCTGTAGAGCGTCTCGAATTGCTCGGTCATGTGGCCTTTCTCCGCCATTCTCAAACACGCTCGGTCAGTGCGATGTACGGCCGTGTGTCCGGGCCCGAGTAATCCGCAGCGGGCCGAATGAGTTTGTTGTTGGCGCGTTGCTCCATGATGTGCGCGGCCCAACCCGTGATTCGGGAGCAGACGAAGATTGGCGTGAAGAGATGCGTTGGTATCCCCATGAAGCGATAGACCGACGCGCTATAGAAGTCGAGATTGGGAAAGAGGTGCTTCTTCTCCCACATCAGAGTGTCGATAGCTTCCGAGACCGCATACAGCGCGTCGTCGCCCGAGTCTTCGGAGAGCGTTTTCGACCATGTCTTGATAACCTGATTTCGTGGGTCGGACTCTTTATAAACCGCGTGCCCGAAGCCCATAATTTTGACCTTCCGTTCGAGCATGTCTGTGACGCCGGCGCGTGCCGCAGCCGCCGAATCAAACTTCTCAATTAGCTCCATAGCCGCTTCGTTCGCGCCGCCGTGCAGCGGTCCTCTCAGCGTACCGATGGCCCCGGTAACGGCGGAGAAAAGATCCGAGAGCGTCGCCGCGCACACTCTGGCGGTGAACGTCGAGGCATTGAACTCGTGTTCCGCGTAGAGAATCAAGGAAACGTCCATTGCGCGGCGGTATAGCTCGCTCGGCGACTCGCCATGCAGCAAGTGCAGGAAGTGACCAGCGGCCGTCTGTTCGCCAGTCTGTGTCGCGACTCGTTCACCGTTCGTTGCGAAGTGGTGCCAATAGAGCAGCATGCCCGGGAAGGTTGCGATCAGACGGTTGGCTGCATCGAGCTGGTGCGAGAAGTCACGCTCGGGCTCGAGTGTGCCAAGCATTGAGCAGCCGGTGCGCAACACGTCCATCGGGTGCGTGTCGGCCGGGATACGCTCGAGAACTTCGCAGAGCGTCGCGGGCAGCTCCCGCATGTCTCGAATCGTATTCTGGTACGACGTAAGCTCCGTAGCGGTTGGCAGCTCGCCGTATAGTAGGAGCCATGCTACTTCCTCGAAAGTCGCGAACTCCGCGAGTTCGAGAATGTCATAACCGCGGTAGGTGAGGCCGTAGTCCTCCTGGCCGCATGTAGCGATCGCGGTTTCGCCGGCCGACACTCCGCGCAGGCCCGCGTGATTGATTTTCTCGGTCATTATTCTTTCTCCCGGGCGGCGTAGAGTTCGTCCAGCTCTCGCTCGTAGTCGTGGTAGCCGAGGACCTCGTAAAGCTCTTCGCGCGTCTGCATGGAATCCAGGATCGGTTCCTGTGTGCCTTCCGCGAGTATTGTCTCGTAGACTTTGAGAGCGGCTTTACTCATGGCGCGGAACGCCGAGAGCGGATAGAGAGCCATCGCGATTCCGGCAGCGGCGAGTTCGTCGATCGTGAAATATGGCGTTAACCCGAACTCTGTCAGATTGGCGAGCACGGGTACGTCGACTGCGTCGGTGAATGCCTGGTAATCGTCAAGTGTGTAGAGCGCTTCAGCAAAAATCATGTCGGCTCCGGCTTCGATATACGCGTGGATGCGGTCGAGCGATGCTTGCTTGCCTTCGTGGGCGAAGGCATCCGTTCGCGCCATGATCACGAAAGCGTCGTCAGTCCGTGCATTGACGGCCGCCTTAATGCGATCGCACATCTCTTCGGTAGACACCATGGCCTTGTTCGGTCTGTGCCCGCAACGCTTGGCCTGTTCCTGGTCTTCGAGGTGCATGCCCGCTGCACCCGCTCTGATGAGTTCGCGCGTCGTACGAGCGATATTGAATGCCGTACCCCAGCCCGTATCGGCGTCTACGAGTAACGGAAGTTCCGTCGCCGCCGTAATACGTCGCGCGTCCTCGACGACGTCGTTGAGTGTCGTCATGGCGAGGTCCGGCATGCCGAAGGACGCGTTGGCTACGCCGGCGCCCGACAGATAGATGGCCCGGAAGCCGCTGCGTTCCGCGAGCAGCGCGAAGTAGGCATTGATCGTTCCCGCAATCTGCAACGGTGTCTGCGATCGGAGTGCGTCGCGTAGTGTTTGGTTACTCATCAGTCTGTGCCAGTTGTGCGGCGATGCTTTCGCGAGCGCGGCTGAGATGGCGGCGCATGAGAAGCTCCGCCAGTTCGCCATCGCGTTCGGCTATGGCGTCCAGAAGACGCCGATGTTCTGTCAATGCTCGCTGTGGGCGCAAGGCAGTCCGACTCGAACGGTAGCGGTACATTCGTACGAGGTGATAGAGTTCGCCGCAAAGAAGTGCGATCAACTTTTCGTTGTGGCTAGCCTGGACCACGCGGTAGTGGAAGTCGAGATCGCCTTCCTGCTGGAAGTACTCGCGCCCTTCACTACGCTGCACGGTAGTCTCATGCTCGTCGAGGAGCGCGCGCAACGCGTCGACTTCGCTTTCGCTCATCCGTTCCGCCGCAAGCCTTGCGGCCAAACCCTCGAGTGCTTCGCGAACTGCGTACATCTCGATCACTTCCTCGGGGTCGAGCGTAACGACGCGCACACCGGCGTGAGGAACGTGCCGGACGAGGCCCCGGCCCTCAAGTCGGCGGATCGCCTCTCGGAGCGGTCCGCGGCTGACGTTGTATCGTCGCGCGAGATCCGGCTCGCTGATTTTTTCGCCGGCCGCAATCTTTCCCGTGACGATGGCGTCGGTCAGTTCCTCCGTGAGCGTTGTCGCGATCGTCCTCGGGTGCTTGTGAACCTCAGCCGTCATCCGTCTTCTCCCAGAGATTCATGAAATCGTCCACGCGCATGGCTTCGAGTTCAGTTTGATCGTTGCACGCTCTCAGGATCGAGTTCACCTGATCTGGCGAGAAGTGGCTGCGCAGGTTGCGCTCGAACTTCTCACGTAACACAGGCATGCCTTCGGCACGCCGGCGCCGATGGCCGATGGGATAGTCGACTACGGCGCGATCGGTGCTTGTACCATCCTTGAACTTAATCGTGATCGCGTTACCGATTGCGCGCTTATCGGGATCAAGATAGTCGACGCTAAACTGTTTATTCTCTCTTACCACCATCTTCTCCCGCAGGGTGTCGATGCGTGGATCCTGTGCGATGTCATCTTCGTAGTCGTCCGCCGTGAGGCGGCCATGTACGAGAGGGATCGCAATCATGTATTGAATGCAATGATCCCGGTCCGCAGGGTTAGCAAGTGGTCCCGTCTTGTCGATGATGCGAACTCCAGCATCTTGTGTCTCAATCTCGATCTCGGCGATGTCGTCCAGTCGGTCTGCGACTTCGTGATGAAGTGTCATAGCGGCCTCGACGGCAGTTTGCGCATGGAACTCCGCCGGAAACGACAGCTTGAACAACACGTTCTCCATCACGTAGGAATCGAGCGGGCGCTCGAGCTCGATCGTGTTCCCGTCGAAGAATACGTCCTGAAATCCCCAGGGCCGGGCTGTCAGTGCGGACGGGTAGCCCATCTCCCCACTAAGAGCCATCAAGGCGAGTCGCACGCCTCTGCTCGTGGCGTCGCCCGCGGCCCAGCTCTTGCGCGAGCCAGTATTTGGCGCGTGACGATAGGCTCTAAGCGCGCCGCCGTCGATCCAGGCGTTCGAGACGGCATCGATGATCTGCTCGCGCGTGCCGCCGAGCATACTGGTCGCGACGGCCGTGGTTGCTATTCGAACGAGTAGCACGTGATCGAGGCCGACACGGTTGAACGCGTGGTTCAATGCCAGCACACCCTGAATTTCGTGTGCCTGGATCATGGCCGTTAGCACGTCGCCGACTGTCTTTGTCGGACGTCCCTCCTGGCGGCTCAGATAATCCGCTACCGTGAGGATGCCGCCGAGGTTATCCGACGGATGTCCCCATTCGGCGGCCAGCCAAGTGTCGTTGAAGTCCAGCCAGCGGATCATTGTGCCGATGTTGAATGCCGCGATAACGGGCTCGAGTTCGAAATTCGTTCCCGGAACCCTCGCACCCCCCGGCAGCGTAGCTCCCGGGACAACGGGTCCGAGCAGCTTCGTGCAGGCGGGGTAGTTGAGCGCGAGGACGCCGCACCCGAGGGTGTCGAGGAGGCAGTAGTACGCCGTCTGGCGAGCGGCCGCGCTATCCGGCTCGAATGCGAGAACGTAGTCCGCAATCTGATTGAATAGCGTATCGGGAGCTGGACGATGGGTTTCCCGGGGACCGGTGAAAGTTGTCATAGCGAGCTATAATCAGATATTGTCGACAATATTGCGGTATTCTACGCTGATATTCAAGAAATTTGAGCGTAAACGTAATTTGTTGTAGACAATTGGACCACGTGGGAGTGCTGTGTGATCCCGGAATTGCGGGTCGGCGTCATCCCGCCCGTCTGAGCCTGAGACAGGAAGTGGAACGTCAGAGAACGAAATCGGTGCAGAACGTCTCCAACATCTTTACCTCGGCGACATCCGTCGGAGCGTTCATGCGTCGTCTCTATGAAAATGCTGGACTCGACGTCAAGCCGATCTATCGTTACTACGGGCTTGCTGACGAGCAGTTCGAGATCGAGGGACGATTTCCGCACGAAGCGACCAGCCTGGTCTGGCGAGATGTCGAGCGACTAAGCGGCGATAGGCATATTGGGCTTCATCTAGCCGAGCCGCTCAGCTTCTCAGGAATCAATGTTGTCTTCTATCTAATGCTGTGTAGCGAGACGCTGGGACAGGCACTTCAACAGTTGACCAAGTTCCAACGATTGCTCAGCGATGCGATGCAGCTGAGAGTTACGAAAGATGATCGTACGGCCATTTTTCATTACGATCTTGTGCCGACGAGTATTCCGCCGACGACGAACCAACTCGACTTCTGGGTCCTGAAGTTCGCAAATCTGTTCGCCTTTCTCGGCGGAGATGCGTTTGCTCCCACCGAAGTTCATTTCAAGCATGGCAAGGGCAGTCGGGACGACGAGTATCAACGAATTTTTAACTGCAAGACGAGATTTGATCGTGAGATCAACGCGATAGTTTTTCCCGCGGACCTGTTGAATCTGCGCATTGAGTATGCCAATCTAGACGTGTTCTTCAGCTTACAGCGGCAGGCGGATAGATTAACTAATCAGATACGGAACGGGAGCTGGAAAGAGAACGTTACACAACGCCTGCTCGCAGAACTTTGTTCCAGTGGTCGTGTGAGAGGAATGGCCGAACTCGCGCAGCGTATGGCGATCAGTCAACGTACTTTATCACGGCGGCTGGCGGCAGAAGATGTAGGCTTTCATGACATCGCAGACGAGGTTAGGAGAGAGATCTCCGTTTATCGCCTCACGAACACGGATCTCTTCTATTGCAGAGATCGGATACAGCGTTGGATTCCGCGACACGAGCAGTTTCTACAAGGCGTTCAAGAGGTGGAAGGGAGCAACGCCTTTACAGTACCGTCGGAGCGCCAACGGTCCCCACTAGAAGTCTTGGCTGATGATGCCAACTAGCTGGCGAATCTGGCCAGTGATTCTCTCGTGGCACAGGCGTAAGCTTCGCTTGGGCCAGCTTGCCCGATACCGGAAGCCACGTGACGTCGATAGCCTCATTCGAGCTCAAGTATACGCAGTTCCTCGATTCTGAGGGGCGAGAGGTACTGCCGCTTCCCTCTCAGCTTACCGATTCCCAGCTTAGGGAATTCTATCGAGATATGGTTCTCTGTCGCGCATTCGACAGAAAAGCTGTGGCTCTACAGCGCACTGGCCGTATTAGCACCTATGCTCCGCTTCTGGGCGAGGAAGCGGTGGATGTTGGTATTGCCCATGCGATGAAAGGCGATGATGTCTTTCTACCGTACTATCGGAATACTGGGACACAAATTCTGCGAGGCGTAACCCTCGTAGAGGAGTTGCTGTACTACGGCGGAAACGAGCGTGGGAGCGAGTTCTCTCAGCCCGATCAGGATTTTCCGGCGCAGATTAATCTATCGACGCAGACGCCTCATGCCGTTGGTGTTGCGATGGCAATGAAACTTCGTCGCGAGTCGCGCGTAGCGGTCACCACAATCGGTGACGGAGCCTGCTCGAAAGGTGATTTCTACGAAGCACTGAATCTAGCTGGTGTGTGGCGGGCACCGGTCCTGTTTGTTGCGATGAACAATCAATGGGCGATCTCCGTGCCGTACAGGTTTCAGACTGCAGCCGCCACGCTCGCTCAGAAGGCGATCGCAGCCGGTGTCGAGAGCGAACAAGTGGATGGCAATGACGTGATCGCTGTGTACGAACGACTAAATCGCGCTCTCGAGCTAATCCGGACAGAGGGTGTTCCCTATCTAGTCGAGCTCAAGACTTATCGACTCGGCGACCATACAACCGCAGACAACGCTAGTCGTTACCGCTCCGATGAAGATGTGAGTAAGGCATGGCGAAAAGACCCGATCGCCAGACTGCGCACCTATCTCTCTGGCCGATCTCTCTGGGCGAAAGAACAGGAGGAAGCGCTCGTGAGGGATGTCAATCGTCGGATCGACAGCGCTGTGGAACGCTATTTAGCCATTGGGGCACCGCGTGCAGTAGAGATGATCGACTACCTGTTCGCGGAGTTGCCAGAAGATCTCAAGCGGCAACGCGCTTTGCTGGAAGAGATGTAAGTAATGCCACACTCACTTGTTGAGGCGGTAACCCTGGCGCTGGCGAGAGCTATGCAAGAGGATGACCGCGTGGTCCTGCTCGGCCAGGACATTGGCCTTAATGGTGGCGTTTTTCGTGCTACCGATGGGCTTTTTGGGCGGTTCGGAGACCGCCGCGTCCTGGATGCGCCGATCTCAGAGTCCGCCATTATTGGTTCTAGCATTGGAATGGCGGCACAAGGTCTTCGTCCAGTGCCGGAGATTCAGTTTATGGGGTTCCTCTACGCAGGTTTGGATCAACTTCTCGGTCACGCGGGGCGCTTGCGCAACCGCTCTCGAGGTCGCTTGACCTGCCCGATGGTCGTTCGCACGCCATTTGGTGGCGGGATTCGGGCGCCCGAGCATCATGCGGATAGTCTTGAGGCTACGCTGGCCCATGGACCAGGTATTCGCGTGGTTATCCCGTCGTCACCGTCCCGCGCATATGGACTTTTGCTGTCAGCAATTCGCGATCCCGATCCCGTGGTTTTCATGGAACCCATTCGCCTTTATCGCGCATCGAAAGAGCCGGTGATTGACGACGGTGCCGGTTTGCCACTCGACCAATGCTTTGTGCTACGCGAAGGAAGTGACATTACTCTGGTGACCTGGGGAAGTTGTGTCCTTGAGGTATCCGAGGTAGCGGACCTGTTAGACGAGGAAGGCGTGTCAGCGGAAATTATCGACGTCGCGAGCATATCCTGTCTGGATATGGAGACGATTCTTCGCTCAGTGGAGCGCACTGGCCGTTGTGTAATCGTTCACGAGGCGGCGTTGACTTGTGGCTTCGGCGCAGAGATCGCGGCCCGCTTGGCTGACGAAGGACTACTGTCACTCCAGGCCCCGGTGAAACGGGTTTGCGGATTCGACACTGCCTATCCGCTCTATCAGCTTGAGAATCTCTATATACCGACCACGACTCGAATCCTTAGCGCGTGTCATGCTGTTCTCGACTTCGAGTAGCTTATGAAGGAGTTTCTTCTGCCTGACCTCGGTGAGGGCCTTCGGGAAGCGGAGATCGTTGCGTGGCATGTAACTGAAGGTGACCGAGTTGTAACGGATCAGCCCCTTGTCTCCGTCGAGACAGACAAGGCCGTGGTAGAGGTGCCGTCGCCGCGCTCGGGCGTGATTGGGCTTCTTGGAGCGCAGGAAGGCGAGGTTATTGAAGTAGGCGCCGTCTTGGTCGGGTACTCCGACGATGACCCTGTCGATTCGGGCACCGTGGTCGGATCCATGCCGCCGTCGCCCGAGACATCGCGACGCTCCTCCGATAGAGCGGTCGACGCAGCTGTGGCACTCGTGGGCGACGTTCCGTCTCCGCCTCGTTCGAAAAGCTCCGTGACGGCGAGCCCCAGCGTTCGTAGCCTCGCGAGAGAACTTGGTGTGGATCTGGCGACCGTCGCCCCTACCGGCCAGCATGAGAACGTGACGGCAAGGGACGTAGACTCAGCCGCGGAGCGCGGCACCGTGAGAAGGCAAACAGTGCCCTTGCGCGGCACGAGACGCTCCATGGCTGAGCGGATGGCTGACTCCCACAGCCGCGTCGCCGCAGCGCTCGCGGTGGATGAAGCGAACATCGGGACCTGGCCGAACGATGTGGACGTCACAGCACGAGTCATCCGAGCGATAGTCGCAGGGTGCGGGGCAGAGACTGCGCTGAATGCTTGGTTCGATGACGAGGCGATGACTGTTTCGCCGCAGGATCGAGTCGATCTCGGGGTAGCAGTTGACTCCCGGCATGGGTTGTTCACCCCGGTTATCGCGAACGCCGGTGGAAAAGATGCGCAAGAGCTACGCGAAGAATTGGGAGCGTTAATCGATGGCGTGAAGGCTCGTAGCCTTTCACCGCAGGCGATGAGGGGTGCGACGCTCACCTACTCCAATTTCGGGGCCCTCGGTGGACGATACGCTCAGATGATGGTCGTCCCGCCGCAGGTCGCCATTGTTGGCTCTGGGAAAATACGAGAAGGGGTGGTAGTCGTTGAAGGCAAGATCAGGGCAACGCGTCTTCTACCGATATCCGTGACGTTCGACCACCGTGTCATCACAGGCGGCGAAGCAGTTAGGTTTCTGCGGGCGGTTATCGAGGATCTGGAGCGCGGGGAATAGGGTATTGTCACACTAACTGTACAAGACGTAAGAAATAGCGAGTCGGGCTCATTGCTGATCAGCCGCGGGCACCGTACCGATTTCGCGCGGATAAGAGCTGTTTTCCCTGGATCTTAACGAAGACCTCATCGATAAAAAAAGTGTCCCTGTATCCCTGGTGCCGTCGTCGAAGCCGCTTGGCGTATCTGGGTCCAAACTTGATGCACCACAATCGGATCGATTCGTAACTGATCACGATTCCTCGTTCGGCTATGAGATCTTCGATGTCACGGGCACTCAGATTGAAGCGATGATAGAGCCAGACTGTGTATTGAATGATCTCAGGAGGGAAACGGTGACGCTTGTACATCGATTTGAGCTTGTCCATGCCAAAATTGTCGTCTAGGCATGCTAACTTGTCAGTACCCAGTTTACCTGTCCGCGGTAAGCGCAACATAGATCGCCGGCAAGAAACGATCGAGACGAGAGCCCCATCTAGCATCGAGATCGGCGGCTTGAACGCTGAAGCCGATGATTCGACGACTGAAGTGATCCATGACCACCATCACCCAGTGAGTCCTCAGGATGATTGACTCGCAACGAAAGAGATCGACGCTCCAAAGGCTGTCCCTGGTGTGTCCGAGGAAGCTCAGCCAAGACGGCCCGTAAACAGCAGGATCAGGGGGGTAGTGTTTCGCTAATACGCGGCGGAAGACATCCTTATCGATATCGACATGGAAGGTAAACGAGACTTGCTGGGCAATACGTCGGCAGCCGAAGCGCGGATTCCTTCGCTTCATCTCGACGATCGCGGCGATCAATTCTGGAGAAGGTCCTTTGGGGCCTAGCTTGCCGCGGCGCTTGGGCGTGAACAACAAGCGATACTTTCGTTTCACTAGCGCTCGCTTGGAATAAGCGAGCCAACGCCAATTAGCTGCTTTTGCGTTAGCATGCAGCCATACTTTCCTCAAAAGTGGATTCATGAAGGGTCCTCAAGAACCTAATTTTTGGCATTCCCTGGCCTGTTTCGGTGGCGTTATAGTGACCGTGATCGCCGGGCTGCTGTGGCTGGGCATCAGCCTGCATAGCTTGCTACTGATCGCGCTCGTCTGGGTTGCGGGGCATGCAGCGCTCCTCGGTTTCCACTTCCGGGAGATCAAGTTCGCAATGATCTCCGGGATCGAGAAAGGCTTAGGCGCAATTTTTATTTTCTTTCTAATTGGTATGCTCGTCGCCGCACTGATCGAGAGCGGAACGATCGGCGGCCTCATCTATTACGGCGTGGACCTACTGCATCCTGTCATTTTTCTACCAGCCGGTTTGGTGCTGTGCAGCCTCATGTCGCTCGCGACGGGCACCGCATGGGGAACGATAGCCACGATCGGTGTTGTCCTCATGGGGCTTGGTGGCGCACTAGGCATTCCACTACCACTCGTGGCTGGCATGGTCGTCTCAGGCGCGAGTTTTGGTGACAAGATGTCGCCTGTTTCAGACACGACCAATCTCGCAGCCATGAGTGCGGACACGAACCTTTACTCACACATTAAGTCGATGATGTATACGACCGTGCCGACATACGTCATTTGCCTGATCGCTTTTACACTCATCGGGCTACATTATAGCGGCCAGACACTTTCCGCGCCGGAGTTGATCGAACTAAAGCAGTACCTAGCGATCGAATTCTCGATCAACCCGCTGACTCTGCTACCGTTGATTGTGCTTCTTGTTCTCAGTATCAAACGAACACCGGCCGAAGTCAGCATGCTGGCCAGCGTCGCTACCGCGTTAGTGCTAGCCGTCGCGATGCAAGATCGGACCGTCACGGAGGTGCTAAATAGCTTGCATGTCGGTTATATCGCGGATACAGGTCTTGAACGACTCGATGTGCTGCTGAGCCGTGGCGGTATCGAAAGCATGATGTGGACGATGTCACTCGCGTTGCTCGCGTTATCCCTCGGCGGCATCCTCGACCGCGCAGGTTTCGTTCGGGTTTTGCTGAGCGGCTTTCTGAGGCGCATCAAGCGTTCCGCAAGCCTAATGGCGACCACGATTGGCGCCGGTATCGTGGCCAACATGAGCATGGGCGAAGCGTATCTATCCATTATCTTCGGCGGGCAAATATTCAAAGACTCCTACGAGGAAGACAATCTCGAAAAGCACATGCTGTCCCGGTGTCTGGAGGAAGGCGCGACGCTCAGCACATCGTTGATCCCCTGGACGACTTCGGGCGCCTTTATTACAGGGGTAATCGGCATGTCACCGCTGGAATACGCCCCATGGGCATTCTTCAACTACATCAACCCATTGTTATCCATTGCCCTTGCCTATATGGGGTTTGGAATATTCCGACAGCATAGAGATTCGTAATTAATGACAACCGAGAAGAAGAGAGGACCCACATGGACGTCAAAATGACAGGAGCCAAACTCAAGAGGCTCCGCGAAAAACACGATGTCTCTCAGGCAGATGTCGCTAGATTTTTGGAATACGACTATGAGGGGAAACCAGACCGATCCATGATCGCTAAGTTTGAGGGCGGTCATGCCCTCATAAACCCAAGAATTGGGAAGCTACTAAACTTCTATTTTAAGTATGAGTGCCCAAGTCCGAGCGCGCATCGAAAGGCCGGCGAGCGCGACGCGCTGCTTAACCCCGATTGGCGTTATATAGAACCCTGCAGCATGGATGACTACAGCCGCGGGGACTGGGCCGATATGAATCAGCAGCGGGCGGTATACATGGGTGAGCAGCGTGCTAAACAGGCATTAGAGATGCTAACGGCCTCGCGAGATGCGCCGACATTCGGTTATCTGATCAATAACTACGAACACTGCCTCCAGACGGCGACGATGCTACATCAGGACGGTCACGACGAAGATACAATCGTGACAGGGCTTTTCCACGACGTAGGATTCATCGTTTGCCCTGAGAATCACGGCCGGTTCGCCGCCGATCTGATTCGACCGTTCGTCTCTGAGAAAAATATCTGGATGCTAGAATACCATGAGATCTTTCAACGGATTCACCTGCACGGATTCTACCAACCGGAGGATCCCGATTTCATCAATGAGCGTGAGCAGTGGAGAGGACATATGTATTTTGATTGGACTGCAGAATTTATCGAACGTTATGACATCGTGGCGATCAATCCGAGCATAGAGAACTTGCCGATCGAGTTTTTTGAGCCGATGGTACGGCGAGTATTCTCCGGCTCGCCATCGGTCACATAGAAGTCTCTCTACACAGGGAGTAGTTAATGACAGCTTGGATCAAAATGATTCCAGAGAACGAAGCAACAGGTGTTCTGCGGGAGTTGTATGACGAGGCGATGACACCGCATGGCACCGTCGACAATGTCATGAAAGTACATTCCTTACGGCCCCACACGATGCACGGTCATGTGGTGCTTTACCGGAGTGTCTTGCACCATCCGGACATACAGCTGCCATTGTCGTTTCTGGAAATCATTGCCTCTTATGTCAGTATTAAAAATGATTGCGTCTATAGCCTGACCCATCATTTCATGAACGTTCGACGCCTTCTTAATAATGAAGGGCGATGTGATGACATTTTACAAAGCCTGAATAATGGCACTCCCCAGGATCAGTTCGAGGGAAAGCAGTTAGCGTTACTGCAGTACGCCGCTAAACTTACAACCGAGGTGGCAAAAATGGAGGCCTCAGATATCGATATTCTTCATGAGAAAGATTGTACGGATGGGGAGATTCTTGAGGTAAATCAGGTCGCCGCCTACTTTAACTATTCGAATCGGTTATTAAATGGGTTAGGCGTCACCACAGACGGTGATTCAATTGGATTTTATGATTAGTTCATCTGGTTTTATTGGCCTCGTTCGGAGAGGACATGTACCTTAGAAACAGCTGGTATGTCGCTGCACTCTCTTCAGAGATTGAGGTGAAACTAACCGCGCGCCGTATACTTGGTGAGAATATAGTCGTGTATCGTACGGAGAGCGGCGAACCCGTTGCCCTGGAAGATTCCTGCCCACACCGACGATTGCCATTGTCTAAAGGTCGGCTACTAAATGACAACATCGAATGCGGCTATCATGGACTGCAATTCGATTTATCAGGTCAATGCGTTGCTGCGCCGACGCAAAATAGAATTCCCCCCTCAGCAATCGTCCGAAGTTATCCGGTAGTTGATAGGTGGGGCTTACTCTGGATTTGGATGGGTGATGCTGGACTTTCAGACGATAGTTTGATAATCAATATCGAGAACTATGGGAACCCGGATTGGGAAATCACGACTGGCGATGCTTTGACGTGCGCATGCAACTATCAATACCTTACGGATAATTTACTTGATCCTTCGCACGTCGCGTGGGTCCATCGCACATCCTTTGATGCGCCGGGTACGGACAACACGCCACTGGCAATATCGGAAACCGACAAAGGTCTGGTTGTTCACCGATGGATATACGACCACGAACCGCCACCTTTTTACGCGCCGCTGATACATTTCGAAGGCAATTGTGACCGCCTGCAATACTACGAGGCGCAATATCCGAGTACGGCAATAAACAAATCTATTTTTTTTCCTGCGGGGAATGGCGGCCCGGACTCGCTGATCGATGAATTAACCTATGTCATGGTCTCTTATAATTTCATGACGCCGATTGATGCGAATAACACGCGTTATTATTGGCTTCAGCATCGAAACACCGATCCGGGCAACAAGGACGTGACTGCGACGATAGCGTCTGGCGCCAAAGCGGCTTTCCTTGAAGATCGAGATGTACTGGAGGCGGTACACACTGGGATTGCAAGTGAAACTAGCCGGCATCTCAACCTGGGATTGGATGCGGCATCGCTACAATTTCGGTGCAATCTTGAAAAACTGATTGGCCAAGAGTCTGGCAATATTCCCAAACTCCAGTCGAAAGGTTAGTGCCTCAATTGCGATGACTTCCATGACTGGTTGGAAGAGATGATTGTGGACACGCGCGAGAGTCTGGCGCAGGCACAGTAGGACAGGCAACTAGAGGGGTGCGAAATTTGAAACATTGTAGACTAGTCATGCTGCTTTTAGTTTGCGGCCTCACAGGCGCTCATGCCCACCACAGCGATGCGATCTACGACTACGAAGCCATCGTAGCGTTCGACGCCGAGGTCGTACGCTATGTCTTTCGTAACCCCCACGTGACGATCTTCGTCGAAACAGAATACGAAACCGGTGAGAAGGTCGAGTGGGAGATCGAAACCGGCTCGACGCCGATCATGATTCGAAGTGGCTGGTCGCGAGACCTATTGGATCCCGGTCAAGCAGTGACGATTCGTGCACACCCCCAGCGGTCGGGTCAGCGCACGGCCATTTTAAATACATTAGAGACAACTGACGGCAGACTCTGGTCGCAAGTCGAGGGGGAGGCTGAGGTAACAGTCGCCGCCTCGAGCCTAGAAGGCGTCTGGAGGGGGGTACGCAGCACCGGTTTGGGGGGACAGACAGATCGGTTAGTCTTAACGCCCGCCGGAGAGACCGCCGTCGCCTCATACGATAGAGTCACGGACAGCCCCAACGTACAGTGTGTCCCGATACCACCGCCGTTTTTAAACTCCAGTACCAACTACTTGAGCGGTATTGAGATACGCGAGGACCGCGTGATCCTAAGGAACGAGTTCTTTGACATGTCACGCACGGTATACATGGACGGCCGCAGTCACCCGGAGAACGGGGAACGAACGAATCAGGGTCACTCCGTCGGTTGGTGGGAGGGCGATACGCTAGTAGTAGACACAACGCTTCTGTCCTCTCACCGCGCGGGAAACAGTTCAGGCGGCGTGCCCTCAGGGGCACAGAAGCATGTGGTCGAACGCTTCTCGTTGAGCGATGACGGTACACGGGCGATCGTAGATGTGTTCGTGGAAGATCCCGAGTTTCTGACGGAACCCTTCGAAGGACGAACGGAGATGGTGTATTCGCCACATCTACAACTCTACGCTTACGATTGCCAACCTTGAGCCTCACCAGGCGCGGCCCCGCCCAGAGCAGGACGTCAGACGCTTTGTACTTCCGAGTGGCCGTCAGGCGTGTGTGCCGAGGAGCGCCTCCTTAAAACAGTGCCTACTCTGCCTGGCCGATAAACCCTAGGAATTCACTCCATGGCACGGTCCTCCCGTGAAGAGGGGCGATCGTGGACGGGTTCAGACCGTAGGCTATAACTTTCTCATACAACGCCATCAGCATGCCCTCCGAGTGCGGGTTGCTCTGGACGTAGTAGACCTCTAGGGCGCGCGTGCCGTCCGTGATCGCCGACTTGATGTCGACGGTCTCGAGCTGATATCCCTCTGCGAACTTCGTCGGTGGATGTAAGGGCAAGAGATCGGGTTCCAGCGTCCAGGGCGCATAGCTCAGGACCTCCTGCTTGTAGAAGTTACGATTGGTTGCATGCGCAACGATGGTGGCACCTTCGTAAAAAAAGGTACGGACACCACCGAGGTGATCGAAGTGGTGGTAAGTGTTAACGACATAGTGAATCGGCTTGTTGGGGAAGAGCTGGTACACCTCCTGAATAACAGCTAGGGCCCGCGCCTGATTCTGGGGCTCCTCGACCACGGCGACAAAATCATTGAACTCCACCGCAACGCTGTGGTGAGACCCGCCGGTCAAGTAGTACACGCCCGCCCCCAGCTGCTCCGATTCGACCCAGCCAACGCTCCGCTCACCCAACTTAATGGGTCGTGGGAAGTTGTCGTCAGCGAGTTTTGCGTAAATCGTCGACCTTGGGAGGCCGGTTATCTCTACGACTTGAGGGAAGCGAAGTATCGCGTTAGCCACGTCTGTGTCTCCTTAGATATGAGTGACATGGCTCTTCAAGTTTACTGAAAGAAAATTAGCGGCCTAGCCTTTAGCTCGTTTAAGTCATCCGGTACATCGTAGGCATCACCCCCCCCCTCCCCCCCCCAACCTTGGCGACAACTCCGGGGATGGGTTCCCCCTCACTTAGATCTACCGTGGTATCTGCGCGTAGACCGTCTACTTTAATAAGTGCTTCCCATTTTTTTTGTAAGACGGCCCAACTAAAGAACTGAGAGACGTTGATGTGGCCGTTTTTCAACCGCCGCAGCCGGTAGTCTTTGGTTACGTTACGAGCATAGCTAATGCGGCAGCGGACACGTTATCTTTGCGTTCGATCTATCGTTTCCACCTTTTCGATACTCTTTGGGGTAAAGCACCTCGGCAATCCACTCGACCACGTGGATTTCGGGAGCGGTACCGGATGGAAAGAGGAATGG
>Ga0310122_10000455_pt1 | contig 25770 bp, 28 predicted proteins | sample CB6_Bottom_1051__FD_203503 | JGI IMG/M metagenome (GOLD analysis project Ga0310122, IMG submission 203503) | Marine microbial communities from Western Arctic Ocean, Canada - CB6_Bottom_1051 | ecosystem: Environmental > Aquatic > Marine > Oceanic | place: Canada: Western Arctic Ocean | collected...
CAATTAACCCGAAAACGAGCGCTACAAAAAGCGTTAGATAAGGAGACGACTGCATGACTACCACTCCGATAACTGACGACAGAATATTGAGGTCGGCAAGTATCGCGAATAATCGCCGATTCTGAGTGAACCAATCTCACAAATCGTCCTACAAATCCGGGGACGGTCTACCTAACTCACGAACGCTGTTGAACTCTCTAGATAGTTAGGTAGACCGTCCCCGTATTTGCCGCGTCCCCGTATTTGTCGCGGCGCGAAACGCCGTTAGATCAGCCACGTCGAACGCTCAAAGACCCAGAACGCGGCCAGCGAGCCTATGCCGTAAGCGACCGCACGCGTCCACCACCAGGGCGCCGTGATCGAGGCCCGCCGAACGGCCCAGCCCGCCGCCAACACAGCCGCGATAAATAGCAGCTGACCGATCTCGACGCCGACGTTGAAGAACAACAAAGCCAGCGGAATCGCGTGATCTGGCAGCCCGACTTCGGCCAGGGCGCCGGCGAACCCGAAGCCGTGCAGCAGACCGAACGAGAAGGCCACGATCCAGGGGAAGCGCGCTGTCAGATCCGCGGTCTCGGGATCTGCACCGGCTGCCGTGGACGCTCGACCGAGCTGGCTTGCCAGAAACAAGATACTAAGCGCGATTGTTGCCTCGACCGGGGCGCCCGGCACACTCACCCAGCCGAGCGTCGTCGCTGCCAGCGTGACACTATGCGCGACCGTGAACGCCGTTACCGTTAGCACGAGACGCCGCACGCCTCTTATTAACAGCAACAGCGCAAGCACGAACAGCAGATGATCTATTCCGAGCAGAATGTGCTCTACACCGAGAAACGTATAGGTCACCACCACATCCCAGCCACTCGGCTGCTCGGGCACGACAGCACTGGACCTCCCCGGCGTCAACCGCCTCACGAACGAGGCGCCGGTCAAGTAATCGATGCGCAGCAAGACATCGGTCATCGTCGCAGGCAGGCCGCCGATGGCGATCGTTAGATTTGCCAGACCGTCAGCGCAGTTCAGCTCGGTATTCTGAATCTGAGCGTCAACCACCACATAGGTCCGGAGCTGCGGGTCCAGGATGCACTCGGAAGGCAACCGCGGCACAAGTACTTCATAGAGACCGCCGACGATGGAAACCTTCCACTGCACATCGAAAACGCCGGGCGTGGATTCGGTCAGGCTGAGGTAACCCGGATCGAACTCGTGAGCGTGAGCGGCCTGAGCAATGAGCAAGGCCAGACCCGAGAGCGCGAGCAGACGCCGTCTCATTCCGCCGGCACTTCGGATTCCGCAGCTCCCGCGGATTCGGCGGACTCCGCCAGCTCTGAAAACTCGGGGAGATTGACGACGATCTCGTAACGGTCACGCAGCTCTCGGTACTCGGCCTCGTTTGCTTCCGTGCGCCGCTGCGCCATCAGCGCCGTCTTGACCTCGGCCCGAACCTCATCCAGGCCAGGCTGATAGGACGCATTGAGTTCGGTTACGCGCACAAGATGCAGGCCGTAGTCCGAGCGAATCGGTCCCAGCCAGATATTCTCTGGTTGCAGCGCAGTGACGGTCGATGCGAAGTCATCGCCGAACGCGCGGCTGATCGCGGCGAATTCGGCCCGCTCGTAGCGATCCTCCAGCAGCAGATCGTCGCTAACAACGGAATCGGCACCAGTCTCACGCAGCGTCAGCAATGCTGCTTCGGCGTCCGCCTCGAGCTGCGCACCACGTCGGGACGGGCTGAAGAACAGCTGCTCGAAACTGATCGTCGCGAGCCGGCGGAAGCGCTTCGGATCGGCCTCGAAGTTCGCCGCCAATTCGGCGTCCGTCGGCTCGATCGGCTCGGCGATGTCCTGAGTCAGGAATAGCATCTTCTCGGCCAAACGCGCGCGCACCTGCGAATCGTCCTGATCGAGCCCGAGCGCAAGTGCCTCACGATAAAGGATCTCTTCCTTGATATTGGGCTCGAGCGTCGCCCACATTTCCTCGCGGGTCGGCACATGGCCATGCAGTATCGTCAGCGCCTGCCAGATGCTCTGCACATCCTCATCGGTAATGACGATTTCGTAGAGATCGGTGGCGTCCGGCTCGCCGCGCCAGGCGAACAGCAGAAACAGCAGCCCGCCGAGCAGGAGAAAGTGAACCAGCGGGTCCTTGGCCAATCTGAGCATCGGAATAACTTACCCCGTGCGGCCGCTAGCGTCCATCACATTGGCCTTAACTTTTTGTTTTTATTACAATCCTTTCAGAGACTGCCGATTCCCGAAGGCCCGGATGAAAATAACACGGGCCCGGCGGCCATATCAGCGCCATCGTTTACGAAGATTATCTGCGCGATGACGGCTGGCCCGAAACCCTAGGCGTGAGCTGGGACCCGTATTTCACGGCCAGCTATTACCGCAAGGAACGGCCGGTCTGGGACAGCTACACGCCCGATCTGTTCGCGGCGACGCGGAACGATTCCTGGTTGATCGCACGGCTGCTGGGGCTGGGACTCGCTCTGGGCGTGATCGTAGCGCTACTGTTTCGCTCGCGGCGGCGGTTCTAAGCAATGCGGCTCCTGTCGCGAAGCGAGATCCATCGCCGTGCGGCCGCGCTACTCGGCCTGTGCTTCGTTCTGACCAGCGTATGCACGCAGGGACAGGATTCGGCAGACGCGGTCGACCACGCGGAACATCGCCTCCAACAACCAACACCCGGCGCCGTCGCGTTGGCGCATCAGCACATGAGCATCGACCGCACCGGATCGGTGATGAACAACAACGATGCGTCCTTACCGCGTGACTGCTTTGAATTTGGCCCCGACATGGAACTGACGGTCCGTGCCGGCCGAGAGCATGCGCTGGGCATCCCCGGAAAAATACACGGGTATAGCGAGCACGAATACCGGGGCGAGCCCTACAGCCGTATCACCGTGACATTCGTGAACGACGATTCGATACGCCACCAGTGGATGATCCACGGGCTACCGAAGTACCTCCACCCGGGCGGCATGTTTCATCTGGAAGCCGCCGGCGGTGAGAGTAGATACCGGTAGCTTTATCGTCCCGAGTGACGACCGGACTTATCTCGTTCATTGCGACATGACGCAGCACATGGAGAAGGGCATGAAGGCGCAGCTCATCGTCGGCAGTGGCAGCGGCGACCTGTGGAGCATCCCGGGCGTCAGCGACGATTTGATCCACGACGTCTACCTTCCCGACAATAGTGGGCTCTTGGTTCTATTGTCGATGGTCGTCGGCCTGTCCGTGACCGCGCTCGTGCTGACTTGGCGGCATTTTTCTTGAGTCCATAGTAATTTACGTAGAAATGCGGATAAACTGAGTGACGGACGGCGAATAGGTTCGCAGGACCCACTAATAATTCAACGACGAGGTGAGCTATGTCGGATTCGAAATCATTAAATCAGAACGCTCCAGATGGGCAGCACTCCCGCAGCGGAATCAGCCGCAGGGACGTTCTAAAAGGAACGGCGGGCGCCACGATAGCGGGACTGAGCGCCAGCGCTACCGCGCAGTATTCGGGCCTGATGGAAGGCGGTCTCGGCGTACCGTTCAGACTGCCGATGGGCGCGCTGAATTATCTGGATCGCAACCAGTACATCCACAACATGGAGATCATTTCCTATACCGAGGGCCACCCGATCGCGAGCGGTGAGCCTCTCCAGGCCATGTGGGCCCGCGGCGACCAGCGGCTCTTGCCGACCGGCAACGGTTGGCTCGATCTCAGCAATCCGCGTGATCCGGAATACATCGACGCGGGCGTACGGATTCAGGGCACGATTGCCTACCAGGAAGGGACGGACAAGTGGATTATGATGCGGACCCACGGCCAACCGTTGTCCGGGGCGCAACCGGAATACCCGTTCGGCCGCTGGCACGAAGAAAACCGCCGTCGCGCGATGAGCTACGACGGCCTGCGCGGCATCAGAACCTGGGACATTACCGATCCGACCAGCCCGGATCTGATGGACGAGTTCAGCACCGGTGAGACCGGCAGCGGTACCCATCAAAATTATTACGACGGCGGCCGTTACGCGTTCCTCGACGCGGGCTGGTCCGATCAGTTCCGCATGGAGAACGCGCAGCGCCCAAACGGCAACGGGCTTATGATCGTCGATCTATCCGACCCGGCGAATATCACTGAAGTATCGCGCTGGCACGTGCCCGGGCAACTGATCGGCGAAGAAGACGAGTACAAGAAATATTGGTTTGCCGGCGATCACGCGGCTTGGACCGGGTCGCACGGCGCGCCGTGTATGCCCGTGCGTCAAGAGGACGGAGGCCGCTACGGCTACGGCGGGTTTGGCCACTTCGGCATGATCACGTTCGACTTCAGCGATATTCGCAACCCGAAGGCCGTGAGCCAGTTTCTCTGGGACGGCGAATCGATCGGCGGTATCCCCTACCATACCGTGCTGCCGATGGTGGATGGCCAGGGGCGTTTCAACAACATCATTATCGGCCTGCCGGAGGCGATCGAACCGGACTGCCGAGAGCCGTTCAAACCGCCACAGGTGATCGACGCCAGCGACCCGGAAAATCCACGCGTTGTCGGATTTCTCCCGAGACCGAAGGCACCGGAGGAGGCGCCCTACGCCGATTTCTGCTTGTCACGCGGCCGTTTCGGCACGCACAACACGAACTCGTTTATCCAGCCGGGGCACGCGAACCCCAATTTGGTTGCGGCGACCTGGTTCAATGCCGGGGTACGCCTTTACAACATCTCGAACCCGGCGAGACCCGAAGAGATCGCGTGGTTCCTGCCGCCACGAGCCGGCGAAATGGAGGACTACAACAGCTGGCGTCGCGGCGATAGCGAGAACGTGTTCATCGAGTGGGATCGCAACCTGCTATGGCTCGCTACCCACGAAGGCACATACTGCCTGTCGTGCCCGGCACTCGGCAGACCGGTGCTGGAACCGCGGGTCATCGAACGCTGGACCGTGCCGCACGGCAACCGCGGCTGGGACGGCTAACCGACGAAGAGTCGCGACGGGGCCACTCCATCGGACGTTGGGAAGACGGAGTCTTGGTTATTCATACAGAGAAATTCGCGGCCGGCATATTGACGGAGTCGACGCTACATACCGATCAGATGGCGCTGGAGGAACGGCTCTCGATTACTCCGGATAGGGGCCGCCTGCTGATCTCCTGGATCGCCAATGACCCGGAGTATTACGCCGAACCGCTCACGGGCAGCCAGGAGTTGCAGCCTACGAGCCAGGACATTATTCGCTACGAGTGTATTCCCGGCGCACCGTCGGGTTACCCGCAGTAGCCTGGAGCGTAGTACTCGTACCGCAGCACTTCCGCCGGCTTGAGCCGCGCGGCGCCTAAGACCTGCCCGGCGACGGCAAGCCAGGCGATGAGCAGCGTTAAGCCTAAGCTCAGCAGGAACGGCGTGAGCGTCAACGGTATGCGCTGCTCAAGACCGTGGTTTCGGCGCCTCGGTAATCTCCGCCTTGCGAACCCGATTATCCTGGGTACAGGCCGTATACATGGCGACGGGAAAGGCCAGCACCAGCAAGACAATCAACGCGTCGGTGGTCCATTCGGGCAATCGCATGACGGGGAAAGTCGCGATACCGATCTGCGTAAACAGCCAGGCGACGAAGACGTAGGCGACTATTGCCTTAGGGATCTGGCGCCGTCTCAGTTCGCTGAAGAATGAACCCATCGTGGTACTCTGGCTCGGTGAGCTGTCACTATACCCGCTCACGGCTACAGAAAGTCCCAGAACAGTGCGATACGGCCGATTTCCGACCCCGGGTCCAGCTTATGTCCGAGTCGACCTGAAATTCCGGGAGAATTTGGTTAGTCTGCGTGGTCTATATAAAGGGGTCCCGGCGAGTTTACCCGATCGGGACCCTGGCAAGATACGAAAACAAGTATTCAATATGGCACGGCGACAATAAATGTTACGCGACCGACTCCTCTCCACGACCGCGAGCCTCGCCGCTCTGCTTCTGGTCGCGTGCGCGTCCGCGCCGCCGGCCAATCAGGAGGCCGTCGCTTCCCTGGAACCCGAGACTGTCCCGGTCGCAACCCCGGACTCTGTTGCGGTGTCCATGAGCACTCACCGAGCCGCTGAATTCGCCCAAGCCGCGATGCTGCTCGCCAAGGTCACGCTGATCGAGCCGTTAATCCGGCCGTTCTCTACGGAAAAAGCCTTAATCTCGCTCATATTGAAATCCTCTTTCGGCCTCGCACAACGCGCCGCGATCGACACGTTTCGATTCAACACGCTTGAGAAACAACCGCTCCCGGACATCGTCCCACGTGCAGGAATGGATCTCGAAGCCTGGGAGACGGAATTAGCCGGCATCGCCGGAACCTCGACCCTGGGAACGGTGCGGTTTCTCGTCGACGGCGATGAGTTTTTCCCGCGGCTCCTGGAGACAGTCGAGGCTGCCGAGGAATCCATCGATATTCGAATCTATATCTTCGACAACGACAACTTCGGCGTCGAAGTCGCCGACGTGCTAAAAGAACGTTCGGAAGACGTAAGCGTCAATGTCCTTCTCGACGGTATTGGCGCCATGATCGGCACACGGGTCAACGCCGATGAGCTAACGGAAGATTTTCGACCGCCGCTGGAAATGGCATCTTATCTGCGTGAGGATTCCAAAGTTCGCGTGCGTAAAAGCGGCAACCCGTTTCTGACCGGCGACCACACCAAGACGTTAATTCTCGACGGCCGAACGGCCTTCATCGGCGGCATGAATATCGGCCACGATTATCGTTACGAGTGGCACGATCTCATGATGGAAGTGACGGGTCCCGTCGTCGATCTTCTGCAACGCGATTCGGACGTTGCGTGGGCCAAGGCAAGTTGGTTCGGCGATCTGGCTATGTTCGCGCGTTCACTGACGCCGATGAGAAAACGGGCCGGCGATGCGGGCGTTCCGCTGACGATACTGACGACTCGCGACCACGACTCGCAACTCTACCGCGCGCAACTCGCCGCTATTCGACGCTCACAGAGTTACATCTATATAGAGAATTCCTATTTCTCAGACGACGTCGTGCTATTCGAGCTCTCCAAGGCACGCCGACGCGGCGTTGACGTTCGCGTCATTCTCCCAGCTGCCGGTAATCACCAGGCTCAGAATTACAGCAATGAAGTAGCGATCAACACGATGCTGAGAAATGGTATCCGTGTCTATATGTATCCCGGAATGACGCATGTCAAAGCTGCCGTTTATGACGGCTGGGCGTGCTTCGGCTCGGCAAACTTCGACAAGCTGAGCTTGCAGATCAACGAAGAACTAAACCTGGGGACGTCCGATCCCGGCGTCGTCGACGAGCTGCTCAGGCGTGTGTTCGTTCCCGATTTTGAGCTAGCCGAGCAGCTGACCACACCCCTGCCGACCGGCTGGACACACCAGCTCGCCGAGCTTGTGTCCGACGAAATACTCTAGCGATGGGAAAGGCACCGTAAAAATGTTCCGGGCTTATTTTCTTGTAGATAAACCCGGAACATTTTTAGGAGCGGTACTCCTCAAATATACTCTTCTGCAACTCGGCAGGTCCTGCTGCACCGAAGTAGTAACGCGGCGTGCTAAAGCCTTTCTTCCGTCGATCGAGGACGGAGTCCGGCAGGATGCCACGATACGCGTATTTCAGCAGGCCCTTCAGCTGCCCGCCCGCATAGCGAATATTTTCCGGCAGAGAAAAACCGAACTCGATAACGCGACGATCCAATAGCGGCACGCGCGCCTCCAGCGACACGGACATACTGGTCCGATCTACCTTGGTGAGAATGTCATCGGGAAGATAAGTGTGGAAGTCGACGAGCTGTAAGCGCGTCATCAGCGGGACATCGTCGCGCCAGTGGCGCCGATACTTCCAGCAGTGATCATAATCGGCTCCGATCCCGAGCTCGGGCGCGTAAGCTAATTTCTCCACGGGCGTTAGCCCACCCATGAGCTTATCCCATAGCGAGATATCCTGACTGAATGCCCATTCGATCTGCGCGAGCACCTTCTTCATCTGCCTGCCCCTCACACGCTTCCGCAATTCGCTAACCCAGGTATCCATGATGCGCGGCCAGGACGGATAACGAGAGTAGCGAGCGAAGCGTGTGTAGGTACGATAACCGCCGAAGACTTCGTCGCCACCGTCTCCGGTCAACACCACCGTCACATGCTCGCGAGCGGTCGCCGAGACGAACTGAGTCGGCAGACAGGACTCATCGGCGAACGGCTCATCGAACCACTGCCGCACATTGGGTAATAACGCTTGCGCATGGCGCTTGGTCAAAGTGCGCTCGTGGTGATCCGTTTCGAATTTCTCCGCGACCTCGCGCGCGTAGGACACCTCCGAATGCTCCGCCGTATCGAATCCGATCGAGAACGTCGACAGATCCGCGGACGATGCCGAGGCCGAAGCTACGACCGTACTCGAATCGACGCCGCCCGAAAGAAAAAACCCAATCGGCACATCCGCGATCATCTGATCGCGAATTGAATCGGCGACTATCGAGCGAAGTTCCTCGGCGCACTCATCGAGAGAACGGGGCTCGGGTTCCTCCGGTATCACGATTCGCCAGTACGAGACAGGCTTCTCCAGTAAACCGCTATCGGGATCGAAGGAAAGATGATGCGCCGGCAGTAACTTGAAGCAGTTCTTGTACAGAGTCTTCGGCGCGGGGATATAGCGGTAGGTCAGAAAATCATAGAGCGCCGTCTCATCGGTGCTCAGGCCGTCGCCACGACAGGCAACTCGCAGCGCCTTGAGCTCGGACGCGAACGCAAATCGTCGGCCATCGTAGTAGTAATAGAGCGGTTTGATACCCGGCCGATCTCGGAACAGCTTTAGTTTTCGCTCACGCGCATCCCAGATCGCAATCGCGAACATGCCGTCGATACGGTCGAGAAAACCCTCTCCCCAGGTCAGATAGGCTCGTAGCACGACTTCGGTATCGGCGTCGGTCTTGAACCGCTGCCCTGCGCGTTCGAGATCCGCGCGGATAGCCTTGTAACCGTAGATCTCGCCGTTAAACGTAATCCAGGTCTCGCCATCGTCGGCGAACATCGGCTGATTAGCGACGTCGCGTAGGTCAATGATGGCGAGCCGGCAAAAGCCGACATGAACAGGAGAGGATCTGTGCAGTTGTTGCGCGTCCGGGCCACGATGAGCGATGGCCGTCAACGCGGCCTCATAGTCCCAGTCCGGATCCGTTCCGCCGACGAAGCCGCACATGGCGCTAGCCGATTCTTAGCGGACGCCGCCCGTCATGAACGAGCCAGCAAAGTCGCGCGGCGGCGCCATGCCGACAAGATCACGTGGTGACCACCGAATAAAATCGTGGCGTAGAGTGCATCGCCGACTAAGGTCGCGCCGTAGAACGGTATCGCCTTGACATAGCACTCCACCAAGGCACTTAACGTCAATGGATAATATGGGCCGAGCCAAACGCCGAAATTCGATATCACAAAGAAGACGCTCGTCGACACGACGACGGCACTACCGATTCGACGGACGGATTGCCGGCCGGCGATCATGAGTCGCCCGATGACCGGAGCGGCCAAGAACCCAAGGTATACGAAGATCATCATGACTGGGCTATAGAGCCCTAAGATCAGATCTCCGACCAGTAATGCGAACAATGGAACGAGCCATGCGACGCGTGGATTGCAGTTCGCACCGGCGAACAAACCGAGCGCGCCCACGGGAGTGAAGTTCCACGGATGGGGAATGAGGCGCGCAACGACGCCTAACGCAATGAGTAAATAGGGTATTCGCATGAGCTATCCTGACCCAGCTTAGTATCGTGAAACGGCAGAGTTTATTCAAGACTTTATTTCGGTCGGCCCGTGTACTATCCGGCCCACCAGAAACGGACGATGTGAAAGAAGATCGGCGCGGAAAAAATCACGGAGTCGAGACGATCCAGTATGCCGCCATGTCCCTGGATAGACCAACCCCAGTCCTTCACGCCGCGGTCACGTTTGATGGCCGACATGACGAGCCCGCCGAAAAACACCATCAGCGCAATGATCAGTGAGAGGACGGCCGACTGCCCGGCCGTAAACAGCGTTATCCACCACAGCAGCGCACCGATACCAGCCGCGCTGAGGACCCCGCCGATAAAGCCTTCGATAGTTTTGGATGGCGACATACTGGGCGCGATCGGATGCTTCCCGAGCACCTTGCCCCAGACATACTGCAGAACATCGCTGGATTGCGCGACGATGACGAGATAAGCGATCAGCAACATCTGCTGATCCTCATACCCCGGAATCTCCAATGTCAGCAACGCGGAAACTGGGAGAGACAAAACACGGAAAGCATCAGGCCCCATTGCACCTGAGAGACGCGTTCCAGAAAATCTGTCGTCTCGGCACGGAAGACCGACAGGATCGGCATCAATAGAAAGGCATAAACCGGGATCAGAATAGAGTACAGGCCATACCAATGATTACAAACGAGATAGTACTGGACGGGTACCGCGACAAAGAAGGCGATCTGCAGAGCCCAGTGGTCTCCAGAACGCGTCCGGGTCAGCGTGATGAACTCGCGCAACGCGGCGAAGTACAGTAGACCGAAGAGCACGATCTCTGAGTCCGAATTCCAATATCCTGCTGATCATCTCCGACGATATAGTCCTCGATGCCTCGTCCGGTTACACGATCGGTACCGAGCTGCCGGCGACACCGACGCTCGATGCGCTCGCCGCGAACGGGCTGATCTTCGACAACGCCTAGGCGAATTCCGTGTGCTCGCCGACGCGGGCGACCATTCTGACTGGTCGCTATAGCTACCGAACCGGTGTACTCACGGCGGGAGACGACATCTCTCTGGATGAGACTTCGCTGCAATTCTTTATCGACACGAATATCCAGAATACTTATTTACACGGCGCGTTCGGCAAGTGGCATCTGGCGGGCCCGGAGAATGGCGAAGACGATAACCCCAACCTGATGGGGATCGATCACTATGCCGGACTGCCTGCTGGGGCAGGCGGGACAAACTACTACGGCTGGACTCTCGTTCAAGACGGTCGAAGTGAAGAAGAAATACCTTACACGACCACCGCGTTTGCCGATCTAGCCGGCGAGTGGATCGCAAGCCAACAGTAGCCGTGGTTCGCGTGGCTCGCATTCAATGCGGCGCACACGCCGTTTCACGTGCCGCCGCTCGATCTGCACGACCGAGACACGCATCCGAGAATCCTCCAGACGGCACGGATCCGCTGCCTTATTATCTCGCCGCGATCGAAGCGATGGATTTCTAAATAGGACGGCTACTGGATGGGCTGTCGCCGACGGTCCGGGCCGATCCGATCATTATCTTGGGGGACAACGGTACACCGCGCCAGGTCGTGCAGGGGCATGCCAGAAACCACGGTAAGGGGTCGGTCTACGAGGGCGGCATGGCCGTGCCGATGATCATCACCGGCCGCGGCGTAACGCGCGTCGGCGAACGCGAGGATGGACTGCTGGGTAGCGTCGACCTGTTCGCGACCATCGCAAGCCTCGCCGGAACCAACACCGACGAATTCAACGACAGCAAGAGTTTTGCACACCTTCTGACCGATGCGACGACTTCCCGCCGAGAGTATGCCTACGCTGAGATCAAGAACGAAGACCGAAGCGACTGGACGATCAGAAACGACCGCTACAAGCTCGTGGAGCGAATGGCTACGGGAGAAGCGCCGGCGCAGGAACTCTACGATCTAGAAGCAGATCCGTTCGAGCAGAACAACAGAGTGAATGATATCGATCTCGCCGCCACATTGATCGAACTGCAGGCGCAGGCCGCCCTGATTCGCCAATAACGATAAGGCGATTGCTCGTTACTTCTGCGCCCGCTTCTTCGGCGTCGGCACGAGATTGACACGGCCGCGTTTCCCCAACTGCCGCTCGTTCAGCTGGGCGACGATCTCCTCGACCGCGAGCGTTACGGCCTTGAGAGTTCCTTGCCGATGGCCGCTGATCCTGTTGTTACCTTGCGAGATCGCATAGTGATGCCAACCGGTGCCTTCCGTACCGGAAGGAGCCTCTGCTCGCTTGATAGAAACGATCTCGTACGGCTGTATTACTGCTGGGGATTCATTAGTCATGCGTATCCACCGATCATCATGATCGCGGCAACTAAAATCGACAGTTCTAGTCGGGCTAAACGTCTTTCAGGCTTAAGTCGTAATGACATAGTTTTCTCCCCGAGAGGTGGGCTGTTCGAGAGCGCCGGCAGAGTATGTGCGAGAGTCAGAGTGCGAGCGAGCAATTATAGGGCTTGATGACCTCGCCCGGCACCCAGTTCCAGTGCCCGTCCAGCGTGAACGGCGCGGTAAATGTTCCGGGATCGGTCACCGTCAGCGTGTAATCCAGGCGGCGCTCATCGGCGCTGAGCGTAAACCGCTCAACAGTCTCGACGTCCTCACTTTGCGGCGTTCCGATATCGTCGAAGAACGGCCAGTCGATGTTCATGGTCGTAATCACGAGCGTGTCGTCGTCCCAATGGCCAACGGAGTAGCCGTGCGGCGTCGGCAGCTGACTATTGAAGGCGTCATCGGCAGTCATATGAATGGTGCGTACGACATCCCACTCTTCCGTGCGCAGAACGACGTTGCCATCCTGCTCGAGGAATTCGATCGGAAAAGGGTTATCCATGATGCCGGGCATACCCTGGGGTATGCAGCGCAAGGCGGTATCGTCCGTCACCGGATTGTATTTTTCCCTCGCGGCGAGCGCGGCCGGCAGATAAGGCACCTCCATTTCGCCACCCTCGTCGGTCGTATCGCGGCTATAAACTTCGCCGACCGTCCAGACGCGGAAGATGCCGCGCGCCGATTCAGACGCAGCCTCCGCATCGCCCGATAGACGTAACTGCGTATCTCTCGCAGGTGCCGTGCTCGCGAGCCCACCGAATAAACCGGACCACAACACGACGCTCTCGCCGCTCGGCAGCGTGACGTATCCGGCGATCATGTCTTTGCGGCCGTGCCTGGACACGTATCCGGCGACGGTAATCCGGTCTCCGACGGCGACAACACCGCGGGCAACACCCTGACGCTCGAGCATATTGACGGAGCCCGACTCCAGCGCCCAGAGCTCGGGTTCGCCGGTACCGTCGAGTGTCTCCAGCGTAAAACGTACGTGCGGATTGACCCAGTCGATCGCCGTGACCGTTCCTTCGAGCTGGGTGGGAGTCTCGTAATCGTAGAACGCGCTGATGGAATGATGCCCATGCGCGGCACAGGATACCAGTAAGGCAGCGAAGACAATACCGGGTCGATTCATATTAATCACCGAACCTGATCACTCCAACTCATAAAGCCTGGCGTTCTCTGGATTGCAGCCGAAGGGCATCGGCTGCCGATCAGGCGCGTAGTCCCAGACGATGCCACCCGTCATTGGCTCAGACATATACTCCGGATCGTCGATTACGTACTCAACAATTAACTGAGTACGATCCTCGCTCAACTCATATCTTTCCACAGAATGCTTCTTCGCTCCAGACGGAATCCCGCTTCTATTACCGGCGCGATTGTCCGCGTAGAGCGTCGTGTCGACGACCAGGACCTCTCCCTCCCAACGGGCGATCGAGTGCCCCTGGTTGGTACGCTCTCCGTTCTCAGGATGCTGCCGCCCGTCAGCGTAGAACGTGCGCTCGACATTGAACAGCTCGCTCCTGACGAGAATTCTATCCTCGAGAATCTTTATCTCGTTCAGGCAAGGTGCCGCGACAATGGTCGGCAACGGAAACGGGGTGCACTCCGACACCGGGTTATCGACCTCGGTGTAGGCAGCCTGATCGGCGGCGCCCTTGTCGGTCAGCGTTCCATAGATAAAGCGCCTGTCGTTGAATCCTCGCAGGCCATCCCAGACACCTGCGAGACCGGTCGCGCGAACGGTCGAGGCACGCCCGCCGGATCGAGGCATCAGCAACACGCCGTCCGCTTTTCTCAGCGACAACAGCAACGCATGTCTGCGCTTGGCATCTCTATCAGAATTCATTCGCACGGTCACCGGCTCGCCCAGCGTCACTCTGGCCGATGTCCAACCACTTCGCGTCATGATCGGCGTCGGATCTCCCTCGAGCTGCCACTCAGCCAGTTGGCCCGTCTCGTCGCGCGCCTCGATATAGATGTAGACGTGCGGATTTCGCCAAAGGTAACGGCTTACCGTTCCCTGCAGGGTCACGACCGACTCCAGATCGAATATGACGTCGCCATGATGCGCGAACGCGTTTGGCGCGACGATCAGAGCGAACAGGATTATCCGGCTCACACGACTACTCAAGCGTGTACCGCCTCGATACCTCAGCGTTGCAGCCGAAACCCAGCATCTCGAAATGCGGTGCGTAATACCATTCCACCGTGCCGCTGAACGGTTCCGCTAGATACTCCGAATCTTCGACAATGAAATCGATGACTATTCGTGTGCCGTCTTCGCTCAACGCGTGCCGTTCGATGACATGTTTGCCGACGCCGGAAGGGACGCCCTCGTTACCTTGTTGTCCGGAGATCGGTGCCCGATGCTCCTTAAAAAGCGTGGTATCGATGACCAGCACGTCGCCGTCCCAGCGGCCGATCGAATGGCCCTGATTGGAAAGCTCGCCGTTCTCGGGATGCCCGCGGCCGTCGAGGTAGACGGTCCGCACCGCGTTGAAGCGCTCGTTGCGAATGATCATCGTGCCGTCGCGCAACTCCATCTCGGTCAAATAAGGCGCGACGAGGATCGAGGGTAAAGGCGCGGCGACACACTGCGCGGCCATGCTGTCGGTCCTGACATCGTACTTGGCAGCCTCGGCAGCCCCTTTCTCGGTCAATGTGACTTCAGCCCAACGTGCGTAGTAAGTGTTGTAGTCCTCGAAACGCATCTCCCATAGCCCGGAAAAATCCGCTGTGCTGGCGAGCGAGCCGATGTCATCGGTCTTGCGCAGGAAATAGGATCGCGCCGACAAGACCGCGCCGTCTTCACGCTCGATCGATAGCAGCAGCGCATGTCTTCTGCGCAGGTTCCGATCGGGATGCGCTCGAACGCTCACTTCGTCTCCGACGACGAACGAGTCGGAAGTCCAGCCGCTGCGTGTCAGAATCGGCGTCGCATCGGTCTCGATTTCCCACTCGATCAGGTTACCAGCGTCGTCTTCAGTTTCTACCTGGATATAGACGTGCGGATTCGTCCAACTAAAACCGCGTACCGTCCCGCGAAAAGCGACGACCGACTCCCGATCGAAAATCGACGCGCTATGATGCGCGGAAGCTGTCGACATGACGATGATCGCCATCCCGAACACGGCGGCGCACACCTTTAGGGTGTTCACGGTCGTCAAACGGCGATCAAGCCCTCACTACTTCGCAAGCGGATCCGGTCGCACCTGGAAGTGCACCACCAGCGGCTTGGTGTCTGTACCGCCCTCCTTGAGCCAGGGCGTGCGATCGCCGCTGGGCACCCATAGACCCCGGCCTTTCCAACCGGCATCCGGATCGTCGATACGGCCATCGAATCCTTTGCTATAGAAGCCAAGCGGATACGGAATTCGCATGGTGACCCACTCCTCGTCGACCAGCGCATGCACGCCGTCGTAGAGGTTGGCTGTCGACATCGGTACGTCTTCGCCGAGCCCGGCCGTGTTGTGCTGATCGACCCAACTGTAATAGCTAGACTCGATACTGTACTCGGGCAGTTCCGGAAAACCGGGGCCGGGATAGCGATACAGCGTCCAGCCCTCCGGGCAATGATCGCCGGTGGCCTCGGGCCCATTCAGCGGCGCTGTGCATTTGCTGCGATCGAACGCGCTAAGGTGGCCGCTGGCGAGAGATCCCCACACGACGCCCTTGCTATCGATGTCCGCGCCGCGAATTCCGAAGCCCGGTAGCGGGACGTTATAGACTTCAGCGATCGAAGTCTCCGCTGGGTTCGAGCCGGGCTCGAGACGGACAACGGAGCCGGGATAGGTTCGGTTCGATCCCCAGATCGAGTCGTCCGCCGGATTCGGCATGACCGCGTAGTAGGCGGGTCGAATGCGCTTGTCCAGCGCCGGGTCGACGGGCTCGCCGGGCTCAACGTAGGCGTCCCGCTTACCGTTGCCGTTGGTGTCGAGGATCGCCGGGGTCCAGCCCTGGGAGGCGGCCGAATCGCCGGTCGCGAGGAACATCTCGGAGTCGAGCCAGCCGATGACATCACCGCCGCCACTGGTCCATAGCGTGTTCTGCTCGTCGTAAGCGAACTGCAGATGGTGAGTGGAATAACAGGTGTCGACGAACTGGTACTCGCCGGTCTCGGGGTCACGGACCGTGAGATTCCGGCCGGTACGCGTCGTCGGGAACACCTTCGCGGACGGGTGGTCGGAGCCTTCCCGGCAGAAGTCGGGGTTCTCCGGGCCGCGAATGCGAGCCGTGTACCAGACGAGGCCGTCTTGATCGAGCATCGGATTGTGCGAGTTCGCCTGGCTGTCCCAGATTCTCTCGTCGCCCCAGTAAGGTGACGGCTGTACGACCGGCGCCGAGTTCGTCGTCGGGGTATCGTCGTCGCGAACCGGCGCTTTGAATGTCGTCGCCATGTTCGTCAGCGGATCGAGAATCGGAAAGTTATCCGTAGACAGCTCAGGCGAGCCGAATAGTGGGCCGTAGCCGTTGACCGTCGGGTCGCGCCGGTCGGTCGAGGCCAGATCGTGCAGGTAGGATTTAGGATCTGCCCAGTCTCTGACCGTCGCGACGATATTGCGCTCGAGTCCCTGGGGACGCTCGGGTATGAATGAAGGCAGTTCGCCGGCCTCGATGCGATCGGTCCAGTTGGCGAAGTACTTGAACGGCACGCCGGCGAGATCCGTGGTCAGCGGCCTGATCATGTTGCCGCCAGCCTGGCCCGATTGAATGCGGCGTATCCACGCCTGCTCGGAGTTCTCGAACTCACCGAACTCTTCGGGAATCGTGCGGGTCGCCAAATTGCCGAGCTGGTGGCAGCCTACGCAACCGTTGCTCGTCATCGAGTTGCGATAGAAGTTCATCCCACCGTCGATATTCTCGAGCTCGCTCTCCGGCGGAAGATGCATCATCGCGTACCACGCGATCGCGGGGTAGATCTCGGCGGCGACGGCAGCACTCGGTGCGACGACGGCGGTCAGGTCGATAGCGTCGCCAGGGTTAGCGGCAACCTTGGCGGAATCGGCCAGGCCATAGCCTCGAACCCATACGTCATAGTTTGCGTCCGGCAGATCGGGAACGACATAGCGTCCCTGGTCGTCGGTTACGACGATCTTGGCGTAGCGAGTGTCAAAGTCTTCGGTCTCGGCGATTACCCAAACGCCGGCCTCAGGGCCATCAGCGCTGGCTACGATGCCGCCGATATCGTCGCTGTCGATCGCCACTTCCTGGGAGGTGGTAACCGTCGCCCAAGCCATCAGCGCTACGGTCGCTAAGAGTGCAGCGAGTCTATGAATAACGGTGTAGGTGCTCATATTCCCCTCCTATACATGCCAGCGTCGGATTTGGTGCCCGAGAACCCTCGATTCTTCTTCATAGCATGATAGAACTGGCGCCGGCAAAAAGCTAACGGCCGCGCCACCGGGTCAATTGGGCGTTATTTTCAGCACCTTAGCACTACTCGGTCCCGGCCCGCGAATACTGGTGCGGTTTAACGCCACTGAACTCCCCCCGCGATGAAGGAATATAGATACGTGGCCAAAAAGGCCGCCGCGACGGGCAGTACAACAACCGGCACGAGCCATGCCGCCACCAGCGCCGCATTCACCAGACCAACCGCAGTGGCCGATCTCGCCTGCGCCCGTATAAGGGCGGACATCTTAAATGGGACCAGCATCGACACCGAATGCAACAAGAACACCAGTATTAGCACAGGCTCGGGATCGAACCCCAGTGTTTGTCCCAATAGCACAGCGAACATTAAATGGCGCATCAGCTCATTGGTCGGCGAGCCGCACCCTGTAGCCCGTTCGGGGTCCAGGCGGGATACTATTCGGAGGATAATCGATCCAGCGGCAACGGTACTGAGCAGGAGGACCATTCCACCGAAATGTGCCCCGACCGCCAGAGCCAGGGCAACGTGGGCAATCGCATCGCAGACATTGTCGAGATCGGAACCGAACCGGCTGCGGATGTTAAGCTTAGCGGCCAGAACACCGTCCAGGTCATCCATAATATTGTTGAAGATGATCAACGGGATCAGATAGCGGTAGCCGTCATCCTGGAGCAGTAACGCCATGGGAAGCACGCCGAGTATCGATGTGGCGTTGGCTAGATTCCGATAGAGAAAGTTTCCCTGAAGTCTTCCTGTCGGACGGTTCAAGGCGCGGCCGCCCCGAGTACGAAGAACTGATTTTCCAGCACCGGAAACGAGATCCCGAGGGATCTGGAAACGCGCATGATCCAGGGATTCCCCAGTCGCATTGCGCCATAGACCAACGGGCCGACGATCTGCAGCGCGTGGAAACGCTCGGGAACGAACTCTTTCCACTTCTTGATCAGCTCACATGCCATTTGCAGCAGCACATAAGGTTCGTTTCGCTCGACGTTCTGGACGATCAATCCGCATCGTTTGAATAGATCTTTGTAGACGGACACGGAACGATAGATGACTGGATACTCACCCTCTCGTGTGACGGTCTCACGCCGAACTGTGGACTCGCGACACAGGATAATTGCACGCGGCCCAAGACACGGGACCAGTCGCTGTAACAGGGCAATCACATCATCTTCGTCGAGGTACATGAGCAGGCCGCCCAGAAAGACCAGATCATATTTTCCATCGAGTTCGAACGTCAGCACGTTGCCGAGTACAGGACGGACGTTAGGATAACCGGCGCATCGGCCCTTCAACGCTTGATAGAGTGCGCTGCTACTCTCGACGGCGACCACGCGGGAAAAATCGTGCGCGAACTGCTCGGCCCAATGACCGATCCCGCTACCTAGGTCAAGCGCTACGTCCTTCGAACCCAGATCTTGTGTCAGCCGCCGAACGATCCGGGATTCTGCTCGAAATCGGAAATTACCGGCGCTCACTGGAAACCCAAAGCCGTCCATCATGTACGGCCCGAGGATTGAGGACGGTACTTCCGCCCAGTAGCGATCGACGGATGCCCGGTCGATTTCAGGCAAGACCGGGCAGCGGTTCAACAGCGACCAGAGAGCGGCCGGGGACGTGCCGAGGAACGCTAAAGAGCTTCTCCGCTTCTTTCAAGTCCACCAAGGTATCGATCTCATACCATCGATCCGAATCGAAGCGGACAGCATCGAAAGTTAGCGAGCCATCGGCAACCATGTCGGCAAATACAGCCTCATAATACTCGTTGAGTCTCCCGTCCGAGATATAGCGGCTCAACCGTTTCTCGATCGAACTCCAGGTCTTCAACGAAAGGCTGTAAAGGTTTACCGTCTTATACTGGAGTGCATCACACGTTCTATGCCCGACGTGGAGAGCCGCCACTCGCTTCCCGGCGACGTCAAGACACACCGTCGTTCCGCTCATCCAGGGAAGGATGTTCGAAATTGCGATCTTGTCAGGGTGAAGCATGCCCGCCAGCAACGAAGTATCGAACACCAAATCACTCTCGACTAACAGAAATGACTCCCGGATCTGCTGCCGGGCTAACCAGAGAGAGTAGATGTTGTTGGTCGTCCGGTAGTCGGGGTTGTAGACGTAATCGATGTGGAGAGTGCCGGCATTTTTGTGCAGAAAGTCTCGGATACGATCGCCCCGGTAGCCGATCACCACCACGAGCCGCTTGATCCCCAGTGCACGCAGATTGTCCACGATTCGCGCGAGAATGGAACGCCCGGCGACTTCGGTAAGACACTTCGGAGCATCCGCGGTCATGGGTAGAAGACGAGTTCCCGTGCCAGCGGCTAACAGGAGCGCTGTGGCTATGGGACGAGAACCGGTCATGCCTTGATCTACCTCACTGAGTGGCCACCTAGAATCGACGCAGCGCTCATACGCGCTTCGCCGAATCTCATTAATTCGTTGGTCGTTCTCCGCCGGCTAAAAGCACGCCCATCGGTCTGGACACCCATTGCTGGAATTGGGGTAACGGTTTTCTCTTGTCATCGTGTCTCATCCGATAAGTTGGCCGGGCCATTGGCGTAATCTGGATCCCCCGCGCCTTGCTCCACAGCCTGACCTTCTGCCCGCCAAAACGCCATTTTGATCCAATCTAGGATGTGGGAACCGCTCTGCCTTGATCAATCCCGGCACGGCTTGCGTCAGCTAACCTTTGTAGGTGCTCAGTCTAGTCGTGACGCCAACATTAGTTTACCAGGGAAATAGATCGATAGTACGAGAATATTGGCTCTTTCCCCTCCACAACATGTGCAAACGGAGCAAAGGACGAGAGACGGGTCGAGAATTAGATTCCGTCTGAACGGTTCCGATCAAACCCCCATATCTGGCGAACACCCGAGTGCGATCCGAGCAAGAGACTCGCATTAACAATTCATTTTGTAAGGGAATCCCACGTTATCCACAGAATCGGTGGATAAGCCTGTGGAAAAACTGCTCGCCGTTATCCTCCACCGCATGTGGATCGATGAAACCTCATTCCATTGGAGTTCGGAGGGCAGCACAGCATGACCCCAACCTCAGCGGGGTGTCCCTGTGTGGACGTGGCCTGGATGAAGCCGAAAATGTCTGCTGTGCTTAAAGCACGTCCAAAAGCCTGGCTCTCCAAACCGTCCGACTAATGCGTGCAGCGACCCGACTTACCATCAGTGTCGACTGCGGAGAGGAGCGTGACCCACTCAGAGACACCAACTTAAGAATGCCATAACAACTGGAGCTTGACACCAATGCCCGATTAGAGGAGCAAACAGTCAGCACGATCCCAACACGTACATTCTGAATGACTGCTTTCTGCAAGCGGCCGTTCGCCCCCCCGTCGCAGAGTGTCAGGTGTGGGTTTTCTTCTTCGGCGTTATCACCAGGCCGACACGGCCGCGTCTGTGTAGTCGACGCTCGTTCAGTTGCGTGACAATCTCCTCCACTGCCTCCGTCACAGCCCTGAGATTCCCTTGTCGACAGCCGTTTATGGTGTTGGTGCCTTGGGCGATTTCATAGCGATGCCAAACGGAACCTTCCGTTCCCGGTGGAGGCTCTGCTTGCCGGATCGATACGATCTCATAGGGATGCCCCAATGCTGGGGATTCATAAAGCATGCATGTTCACGTGTAGGTGACCAGACCCGCCAGCACACGATGCCGGTGCATCGTTGCTATTGGTGAAAATGGTTTGCCAGCGATTTCCGCCACCGTACCCACCACGACCTCCGCCACCGCCGGATCTCTTCTCCTGAGGTCTGGCCTCATTGACCTTCATCGGTCGGCCGTCATAGTCGGTGCCGTTAAGCTTGTCGATTGCCGCGTGGGCTTCAAAATCAGTCGCCATTTCAATGAAGCCAAAACCCTTGCTTTGGCCCCTGTCACGATCGGTAATCAGTTTACATGATTCGACGGTCCCGCATGCCGCAAATTTATCCGAAAGAGCACTCTCGGTTGCCGAATACGGAAAATTTCCTACGTAAAGTTTCCTACCCATAATTTCTCCTAAGGGTTGGTCTCTGCTCAAGCAGACATGGGCACCACGCCCGGGGACTCGTTAGAAGCGGTGGGGATAACAGCTGCTATTGTATCTTGGAACGCCTCGGCGTGGGTCTATTTCGAGGTGCCGCCTGCACTGGGGCCGAACGTCTGATATCGGCTAGAGCAATCATACGCAGTAGTCAGCGCGTAACGTATTTCTCCCGATACTCTCGCGCAAGCTCTATTGCCCTATCTTCCTGAGAGGTCGTCATTTCTCTCAGCAGTGCTTGGCGAATTTCTAGTGTGCCACTTCTCCCTTGAGCTGCAGCAGTGCGTATCCAAGCGTATGCTTCTACATTATCCTGCTTGACGCCTTGGCCTTCGAGGTACATAAGTCCTAGGTTGTACTGCGCAGACGCATCTCCCTGTTCTGCGGCAGCACGAAGCAATGCTGCGGCGTCGTCAATTTCCTGCGCGACGCCTTCAAGAGAGACTATTGAGCCGATGACCAAGCCGAGGATGATTCCAGAGCGCCCCATAGCTCGAGGGAAGCTTCGCGAGATCAACCGCAACCTCATTCGAGCGCCCACCACTTGCTCCTCTCGGTTGGTCTTTATTCTATGCGAGTAGCTGATCGGCGAACGACCGGGTTGGGTCGATTCGGCCCTTTTCGGTCCAACCTGAAATCTAACATTTCTACGGTCGCAATGGAGCAAGAAGTCCCCGTTAACCAACGTTAAACCTAGCTATTTTCTCAGCGGCCCGTTTCGGGAAGGTCTTGGGCCTTCAATTCGCGTCCAATTCTACTCAGTAATTCGGCCGAATCGGCCATAAACGATCATCCGCCTTCCTCTATAAGACGATCTATCTCGGCGTTCACGCTAATTAGCCACGGGTCCTTAGTTGCTCCGGGATCGGTACGGAGCTGCCGCTCCGACTCCCGTCTCCAGAACGCCATTAAACCCGGATATGTGTAGAACTCTGATGCGGCCGCTCTCACCCATCGCTCCGACAACTGCTCGCCAAGTAGATTGCTACTATTCCAGGCCGAATAGTAGTTAAGCTCCAGGGCTGCCGCCAACGCCTCGAACGGTGACCCGCCTTTAAGTCACTACTGACCATAACAGGCGCGCATCACTCGACGATCAGCAGGGTCAATCTTGAATGCAAATGCTGGCCCATATCGCGGTGCAATTCAGCAGATATAGACGCTATAGCCCGAAGTTTAAGCGCAAAGCACGGAAGCGGGCGAGCATCCGCAGCGCGGCTGATATTGCCGTCAAGCTACCAACCATCAAGGCTGCGTCGTCGACTCCAAATAACGGAAAAAGTCCGAATTCGCTTTTATCATCAACGTTGTGTTGTCGCCGAGTGCGCGATAACTTTCCAAGGTCTTAGAAAAGGTATAAAACTCCGGATCCGCACCGTACGCGTTGCCGTAGATTCGAGTGGCCTCGGCGTCGGCCTCGCCGATAATCTCCTGGGCTCTGCGTTCGGCTTCGGAGGTAATCCGGCGCAGCTCGCGCTCCATCTCGCCGAGAATCTCCTCGCTGCGGCCTTGCCCCTCGGAGCGGAAGCGAGCAGCGATACTCTGTCTTTCGGAAATCATCCGGCTCTCGACCTGCTCACGGACCGAATCGATATAGTTGATCCGCTTGATCCGCACGTCCACCAATTCGATGCCGAGCCCGGGCATCAGCTGCGATGCTGAGGCAAGCATTTCTTGCTCGAGTTGTCCGCGCCCCTTGCTTGGTCGCTCCAAATCAGATTCATCAAGCGCAGCGAGCTCTTCCTCGTCGAGTTCCTCCACGTTGACCTGCCAGTCGACCGAGCGAACGATCTCCTCGAGTTCGGTACTGGAGACGACATCTCTGCTCACCGAATCGAGGATGTCGTCGAGGCGTGTCCGGGCGCCGGTCTCGTCGCGCACCGAACGGAGAAACTGCAGCGGATCGGAGATGCGCCAGCGCGCCGTGGTATCCACGACGATGAACTCGCGCCCGAGGGTCGGAATTTGACTGACATCGCCGTCCCAGGCCAGCAAACGTTTGTCGAAACGTCTTACGTCCTGAACGAACGGCACGCGCCAATGCAAACCGGGCTCCGTGATCACATCGCCTATCGGTTCACCGAACTGCACAAGAATACCTTGCTCCGCCTGATCGATAATGAACGCAGCATTGAACGTGACAAACAATACCGCAAGCAGCGCGACTGCTGGAATCGTTAGCTTTGTCATTGGCTGGCCTCCAAGTTTTGCGTGCGAAGCTGAGCACTGGGTAGATTGAGCAATGGCAGCGGCGGAATCTGGTCGTCTTGTACGACCAATATGGAGCCGATCCTCGGCAGCGCCTCAGTCAAGGTTTCCAGATACAGGCGCGAGCGCGTGACCTCCGGCACATTGCGGTACTCCAACAACACAGCGGTGAAACGCGCGGTTTCGCCCAGTGAACGGTTGACGCGTTCGGTCGCGTAGCCTTCGGCTTCGGAGATGATTCGGTTCGCGGTGCCTTGCGCTCTGGGGATTGCCTGATTGGCCTGCCTCGTAGCCTCGTTGATCATGCGCTCGAGTTCCTGGCGCGCCTCATTGACCTCGTTGAAGGCTGGCTGAACGCGGGGCGGCGGAACCACGTCCTGCAACTCCACGGTAATAATCCTGATGCCGTTGTCGTACTTATCCATTGCGGCTTGGATTTCGTCGCGCGCAGTATTGGCAATCTCGACCCGGCCTATGGTCAGCACCTCGCTCCCGATGCGGTTACCGACTACGCGGCGCATCACCGACTCAGACAAATCGCGCAGCGTCCCGGTCGGATCCCGCATGCCGTACAAATACCGAATCGGATCGCTGATTCGATACTGCACGACCCACTCGACTTGGATGATGTTTAAATCGCCGGTCAGCATCAGCGACTCGTTCGGGAAATCCTGATCGACGAAACGCGTGCGCTCGAGCGCAGAGCTGTCCTCGGTGCGGAACCCGAATTCCTGCTTCAGCACGCGTTCCGTGGCCACGAGCTGAACCCTGTCGAGCCCAAGAGGCAGCTTGAAATGCAGACCCGGATCAGTAATACCGATGACGCGGCCGAAGCGCTTGACAACGGCTCTCTCCTCCGGCTGCACCGTGTAAAAGGAGCTGAACGCGGTCCAACCCAGAAAAGCGACACCGATGATGATGGCGAGTCGCCCCGCTCCGAAACCGATGGGACGGCTTGTATTGCCGCCGCGACCGCCGGACCCGTTGGAGGCGCCCATTGCGTTTGACAACTGTTTGATCAAATCTTCTATCTGGCTCATTTCTATCTTCCCGTTGGGGCCTTAGTGCCTTGAAGAAAACCGGAGGCGGTGTGCGGTTGTCGGTCCATTCGTCAGTTAGACGGCTCTAACTCGAGCGTCGCGGTACGACTTGAGGCCATCGGCTGGCGCCGTGCATCTGAAACGAAACTCGATATACCTCGCGAACCCGGTCTTCGTTCGACGCTCGTCTCGTTCAATATCGTGCTCGCGATCTCTTCGATCGAGAAATGGGTGGTATCAATGAACGGAATTCCAAGTTTATTGTACAGTGCCTCCACCGCCAACGGGAGGGAAAGTGCGATTAGATTCAGCAGACCCCACCCTTCGATCGAAGCCCACTGCGCGGCGGAGATAAATGAAAGCGGCAGTGCCCCTAAGAGCACCAGATTGAGCGCAGTCAGCCCAATGTTGGCTGGCATCTGGCACGACGCTTCGGGTGGCCGGGACCCCGGGGCACAATCCGCTCGGCACCGGCGAGGAGCGCAAATAGGCCGAAAAATAGAGCGATCTGCAGATCCCCGCCGTTGGCTAGTAACTACTCAGACAAGTTCATGGCTAGCCCCCCCTCTTCCAGTGTCGTAGCACCTCGACACGCCGCTCCGATGTCAGCGCAGACCAGACCTCCACGGTGGACTCGAGGACCGTATCGATCGCCGATTCGCTGAGCTGGATCGCGCCAGTACGCAATCTCGACACCTCGACACCTCGGCAGAATCGCACAAGCTAAAGCACTGTCTCCTATAGACAGGCATCGCCGCCGAGTTGCCCCCGCAAAACTCCCGCACATTTCAGGCAACTTACTGATTGATTAGGTACAACCCCTGCCCTGCAATGGCAGTCGTCTATTGGAATCGGCGGAACTTTAACGGCTCTTCCGTGTGGTTCAAAGGGGATTGTCAACTTAAGCGATCCATGTTCTATAACGTGGGAAACGTCGCGGTTGTCTCTCCGATAAGAGATTGCGCAGTAGTGAAAATAGTAACTTATGCGCCGTAG
>Ga0310122_10000457_pt1 | contig 25744 bp, 36 predicted proteins | sample CB6_Bottom_1051__FD_203503 | JGI IMG/M metagenome (GOLD analysis project Ga0310122, IMG submission 203503) | Marine microbial communities from Western Arctic Ocean, Canada - CB6_Bottom_1051 | ecosystem: Environmental > Aquatic > Marine > Oceanic | place: Canada: Western Arctic Ocean | collected...
GGACCTCGGGTCCTCGATGCTTATGGATATGATAACGCGAACGTTTCTGATGAGTATTTAGAAGAGTTGTTTGCTTTATGGAAGGAGCTAGGCGTGGGGCCTACGTCGGCCATGCCCGACGGTGTGCAGGGTTCGGGAGAACAATACCAGATGTACCTAGAATATGATCAAGTATTTAATTTTAGAGACGCTGTCGATCACATAGATTCCGGTCTAACAAAAAGAATTGATCCCGAGACGGGCGAGGCTTTTATTCCGTCCCCCGAAGATGATCCGCATGGTGGTTTTGCCGAAGGCGGCATAGTCAGCTTGGTAAATGGGGGTGATCCTAACAAACAACGACACAACAGAAGAAGAGGAAACAACTAATGGCTAACGGCGATCCTAGTACTACAATAGAAACTTCTGACGCCTTAACCCTTGAGGAACAAATGGAACTAGGTTCCCCGGCTTCCTTTGTGCCTTCAGACGGGGGTCCAATTGAGCTGATTGAACAGGAAGACGGCGGCGTCATCGTGGACTTTGACCCTGTGTCCAAGGAGATTGATGATAGCGATTTCTTCCGTAATTTAGCGGAAGAGATGGATGATTCTGATCTAGGAAGAATTTGTGGCGATCTTTTAAACGAATTCCAGAATAATAAAACTTCCCGACAGGAGTGGGAGAATACGTATTCAAATGGTCTGGAGCTACTTGGTTATGTCTACGAAGAACGCACGATGCCTTTCCGGGGAGCTACCGGTGTTACGCATCCTTTACTAGCAGAAGCTGCCACACAGTTTCAAGCCCAGGCTTTTAATGAGTTATTACCTTCCGACGGTCCTGTACGTACTACTATTATGGGGGAAAGGACCAAGGAAAAGGAGCAACAGGCGCTTCGTGTTAAGGAGTTCATGAACTATTACATTACAGATGTAATGGAAGAGTACACTCCAGAATTTGACCAAATGTTGTTTTATTTGCCCTTGGCTGGATCTACTTTTAAGAAAGTTTATTACGATGAAGGCTTAGACAGGGCAGTTAGTAGATTTGTCCCGGCAGAGCAACTCGTTGTTCCCTATGAGACGAGTAGCTTAGAAACGTGTCCCTGTATAACCAACATTGTACCCATGGATCTAAACGAGGTGCGGAAGTTGCAGCTCTCTGGATTTTATCAAGATACCCCCCTCTTTCCGTCCCTCCCTTCTGGCAATGAGATAACGCAGGAACAAGATAAGATCCAAGGAGTAGGTCCTACCAACTCTGAATACGACGTTAATTTGTTGGAATTTCATGTAGACCTTGATTTAGACGGCTTTGAGGAGGTAGACGAAGAGGGAGAGCCTACTGGAATAAAGATTCCATATATTGTAACCATAGCGGAAGACAGCAACAAGATTCTTTCCATCCGACGTAATTACAAGGAAGACGATGAGAGAAAAGTTAAGATTCAGTATTTCGTCCACTACAAGTTTCTTCCTGGCTTTGGCTTTTATGGGTTGGGGTTAATACATGCTATAGGGGGCTTATCCAGAACCGCTACGGCGGCATTACGACAATTAATTGATGCGGGAACCTTGTCTAATCTACCTGCTGGATTTAAGGCGCGTGGATTGCGTGTTTCCAATGATTCCGAGCCATTACAGCCCGGTGAATTTAGGGATGTAGATGCGCCGGGTGGGGTTATTCGAGATAGCTTAATGCCTCTTCCGTTTAAAGGTCCGGATCAAACATTGTTCCAGTTGCTTAGTTTTGTGGTGGATGCTGGACAGAGATTCGCTACCATTACGGATCTTAAAGTTGGCGATGGTAATCAAGCGGCTGCGGTAGGTACTACCGTTGCTATGTTAGAGCAGGGAAGTCGGGTAATGAGTGCCGTACATAAGCGGCTGCACTATTCACTGCGCAAGGAGTTCAAAGTACTCGCAAGGGTCATGCATGAGTCGTTACCGCAGAAGTATCCTTTTTCTGTAGCGGGGGGTGATCGGGAGGTCATGGCGGAGGATTTTGATGACCGTATAGACATTCTGCCTGTTTCTAACCCCAGTATATTTTCTCAATCCCAGCGAATTGCGCTGGCGCAGGCTCAACTTGAGCTGTCAATGCAAGCTCCTGAGTTGCACAACAGCTATGAAGCTTTCCGCCGGATGTATGAAGCATTAGGGGTAAGGGATATAGACAAGATTCTAAAGGTTCCAAGTTCAGAGCAGCCTATTCCTAAAGATCCTGCGCAAGAGAATATAGATGCTTTGGAGAACGTAGACCTAGAAGCCTTTGAAGGGCAGAATCATGATGCGCACATAATGGCTCATCTTGTTTTAGGGGCTTCTCCTATTGTGTCTCAGTCTCCGAATATTGTTACAGCTATACAAAAGCACATAACACAACATGTAAAGCTGAAAGCTCAAGAGATCACCATGGTAGAATTTGAAAAAGCGTCCGACCAAGAGGTTCCAGATGACGCAATGCTGCTTGATATGGAGATATATAGCGCCCAATTGATTGCGCAAGAGTTACAGAAGGTCCGGCAGTTAAGTCAGAGCATTGTGAACGGCCCTGGCGCTGAAGAAGAGGGCGCAGACCCCTTAATTGACCTAAAACAACAAGAAATAGACATAAAAGGTCAAAAAACACAGGCGGATATAGCCCGTGATCAGGGTAAACTGAGTTTGGAAGAGCAAAAAGTGGCACAACGAGGGGAACAATTTGATGAACGCCTCGACTCGCAGGAAAAGCAGACCACAGAGCGTATACAGGCGTCTGACAGACGTGAAATGATGAGATTAAGGCAAAAAGCAGGAGAAACGCCATGAGTAGAGTAAAAACAGGTGGCGCACCACCGCCTAAGACCCCAAAACCCACTAGATTTGAGGTAATCAAGGGTCAGGGGAAGGTTCCCTTCAGCGATTATAAGGAAATTCCTACTCCCAAGAACCTGGGGAAGGGTAAAGTGACAACCGGGACTTCTCGTGGCATGGGTGCCATGTTGCGTGGTGGTAAATTCACCATTAATTAGGAGGTTTTATGCCCCTAAAGAAAGGTCGTTCCAAGAAAACAGTTAGTTCCAATGTACGGAAGCTGAAGCAGGAAGGGTATAAACAGCGCCAGGCGGTAGCTATTGCTCTGAATACCGCTGGGAAATCAAAAAGAAAGAAGCGTTCCACGTGAAACATGGAGATTCTTTGAGTTGAGACAATAATGGAAGAAAATAGTATGGAGAAGCTCATCGCCACGTTAAAACGGCATGAAGGAGTCAAAACTCATGCTTACCGTGACAGTCTCGGCGTTTTAACCATAGGCTGCGGGAGGAATATTAATAATAGCTCAAAGCACAAGGGGATCGGGATCAGCATGGATGAAATTGAATATCTGTTGCAGAACGATATAGAGCGCACGATCAAAGAGTTAAGCCGTGAATATCCGTGGTTTAACGACATGGAGGAAGGTGCTAGGCGTGACGGGGTGATTAACATGCACTTTAATCTTGGCCGGTCCCGGTTTGCCGGGTTTAAGAAGGCGCTTATTCACATGGAGAATGGTTCCCACAATAAAGCCGCCACGGAATTTCTAGATAGCCGCTGGGCCAAGCAGGTTAAGGGTAGAAGTCTGGAAGTTACGGACATGATAAAGACAAATACCTATGTTTGAATATTCCTGCACAGTGCGGCGCGTGGTTGACGGCGACACCGTGGATTTAACCATAGATCTTGGGTTTTCAATCTTTCATAAAGCCCGAGTCAGGCTCACAGGCATAGACGCTCCCGAATGTAGAACACGGGATTTGGATCATAAGGCGAGGGGATTACTTAGTAAAAAATACGTTGAAGTTCTATTAAAATCAGCCAAAGAAGTTAAAGTGCTTACGGAATTAGACTCTAAAGGCAAGTTTGGGCGCGTATTAGGTACTTTATGGGCAGATGAAAACTGTATCAATGCTTTGCTAGTAGCCAATAACTACGCGGTTAAATATGATGGACAGAATAAGCAAGAAGTGGCGGCAGTTCATGCTAAAAATCGCGAGAAGTTAATAGAAAGAGGGGTATTTGATCCGGACATGATATAAGATTAGCTACGACTATATCTGATTACATGGGGGAATATGCGAATGTCGGACTTTGGCGTGGTTCAATTTGTACAAAAAATCGTCAAAGAGCGGCGGGAGGGAATAGTCGCTATTTTAGAAAACAATGGTATAAGTTCCATGGAGCAGTATCGTAGCCTCATGGGGGAAATAAATGCTTTATCTTTTATAGAACAGGAACTCTCGGGCCTGCTAGAAAAACAGGAAAAAATGCATGATCAAATTATCTGAAAAGCCTTCAATAGAACCTTCTTACATCGATCCGGAAGAAAGGGTCCTTGATCCTAGTTCTATCGACCATACCTTATTGGAAAGAATGCCGGACCCTACTGGCTGGAGGATGCTTATCCTTCCCTATCGGGGTAAGGGTCGCACCTCTGGCGGCATTCTCTTGACTGATCAGCAGCTAGATGAGGATCAGGTCCAAACAGTAGTGGGTTATGTACTGAAGCAGGGTCCCCTGTGCTATACCGATACGGAGAAATTTCCGGACGGCCCGTGGTGCAAGGAAAAGGACTGGATAATCTTTCCTCGTTATGCCGGTTCCAGGTTCCGTATAGAAGGCGGCGAAGTCCGTATTCTTAACGATGATGAAGTTCTGGCGACCATTAAAGATCCTGACGATATACTCAGTTACTAACGGAGACTGCGATGACTAAAGCTAATAAACATGTAGCGGATGATGGGCAAGTAGATTTGGAGTTTGACGAATACGAAGAGAAAGTCATAAGTGTGGATGACGATGATGACGATACTGTCCCTGGTGAAGCAAAACAGGAGGCGGTAAGCGGTGAAGAAGGTGAAGAAGTCGAGCAATACTCGAAGTCTGTCCAAAAGCGTATTAACCGTCTCACGAAAAAAATGCGCGAGGCGGAGAGAAACGAGCAGGAGGCCATTGGGTTTGCTAGAAACGTACAAGCTGAATCTGAGAGGGTCAAAGCTCGTTTAAAGCAGGTAGACCAGGGTTACATGTCAGAGTACACAGGTAGGTTGGCGGCAGAAGAAAAAGCCGCAGAGGATGCCCTTAAAAGTGCTGTTCGTACTGCGGACCCAGACGCTACAGTTAGTGCCCAAAGCCGTTTGACAGAGATTCAAGTACAGAAATCTAAATTAAACGAAGCCAAGCGCATTTCGGAAGCAAGGGCGGTACAACTCAAGAATTCACAGCAACCTCTGGCACAACCACCGGTTCAAGCGCCCCCTCCACAGGAGCAACGAGATCCACGGGCGGAAGAATGGGCACGTCACAATAAATGGTTTTCTATGGCCCCTACAGAAGGGCGAGATGTGGCAATGACGGGAGCTGCAAGAGCTATTCATGAAGTATTAGTAGAGGAAGAAGGGTTTGACCCTACTAGCGATGAGTATTATGATGAGATTGATCTCCGCATTCGGGACATGTTCCCAGATAGATTTTCGGGTTCGGAACCCGCTGCTAAAACAAATGGAACAGCAAGACGTGGCGCTCAGACGGTTGCTGGAGTTTTCCGCCAAAGAACTGGACGTGGTAAACGACAGGTAAAACTTTCACCGAGCCAAAGAGCTATTGCGGCGAAGTTAGGGGTACCTGAATCAGAATACGCGAAATACGTTAAATAGGGGACTTGAGATGGCTACAGGCAAGACAGGGTTTGAGGGCACCTCAAGAACTCCTCGCGCAACGGAAACTAGAGAGAAAAAGGCCGAGCGAAAACCTTGGGCACCCTCCTCTAGTTTAGATGCACCACCTGCACCCGAAGGGTACAAACATCGATGGATTCGCGCAGAAGCTCGTGGCTTTTTAGACACGAAGAATGTTTCTGCCCGGTTACGAGAAGGCTATGAACTTGTTCGAGCCGACGAGTACCCGGATTTCGAGGCTCCGGTTGTTGAAACAGGAAAATACGAAGGTGTTTTTGGGGTTGGAGGCTTGTTATTAGCTCGGATGCCACTTGAGACAGTAGCGGAAAGAAACGCATACTTCAATGGTAGGGCAAAGGACTTACAACAAGCCGTAGATGATAATCTGATGCGAGAGAATAGTCACAATTCTATGACAATCAGCAAGCCTGAGCGTCAATCTCGTGTAACTTTTGGCGGTCCTCGAACAGAGTGATCGTGTAGGAGAGACTTATGGCAAATCAAGAAACTGCCTATGGTCTACGTCCTATTGGTATGGTGGGAAGCGGCCCCAATTCAACGGGTGTCACTGAATATGAAATCGCCAGTGGTAACACTAATGTTATCTATAATGGCGGGATTGTAGTTCCACTTAGCACTGGGTATATAGACTATGCAGGAGACACAGCGGGGGGGACGACTCAAGCACTCGGTATTTTGACGGGTGTGATGTATCAAGACTCCGTTCGTAAGCAACCAGTTTGGTTGGATTATTGGCCCGGATCGGGTTCAGTAAGTGTAGACACGAATCATCCGGTTCGTGCTTATATTGCAGATAATCCAAATCAGCTATTTCAGGTATCTTCGGATGCCTCACTCACCAATCGTGCTACTGCGGTAGCAACTATTTTTGCTAATACTGACCTGGGAACATCTGCCCGTACCGGTTCTACCGATACTGGCAAATCCAATTCTCAAGCTAGTGTGGCAAACGTCGCTGTAACAGCGACTTTGCCTTTGCGTATTGTCGGTATTGTAGACGATGACGCAAATAGTGATTACACCGCAGCGGGAATTCCCTTGATAGTACGATTAAACGCTCACTTTAACGCTGGCACTCGTCGTTTTGATTCACAGACGACTGCTGACTCACTTGGCATTTAAGGAGGTTCTAAATGACTATTTCTAGAGCGCAGTTAGCTAAAGAACTAGAACCCGGCCTAAATGCTTTGTTTGGGTTGGAATATGACAGGTACGAAAACGAAGTGGGAGAGATCTTCTCTGCTGAAAGCTCTGATAGGGCTTTTGAAGAAGAAGTGATGCTCTCTGGTTTCGGAACTGCCCCGGTTAAAAGTGAAGGTAGTGCTATTACCTTTGATGACGCGCAGGAGACGTATACTGCCCGCTATACAATGGAAACCGTAGCACTGGCTTTTAGCATCACGGAGGAAGCGGTAGAAGACAATCTGTATGATAGTTTAGCTAAACGCTATACTCGGGCATTGGCACGTTCAATGTCTCAGACTAAGCAGATTAAAGGTTCTACTGTGTTAAATAACGCTTTTTTAACTACCTCCCCCATAGGCGATGGTGCTGCACTTTGTTCAGCAGCTCACCCTAGCTTATCGGGTAATCAGACTAACTTGTTGGCTACGGCTGCTGATTTGAACGAGACTTCTCTTGAAGAAATTCTCATTCAGATTGCCGGTTTTACTGATGAGCGTGGTCTGAAGATCGCGGTACGTGGCACTAAGTTGTTGATTCCTAAAGAACTTCAGTTTATCGCTGAAAGGGTTATCAACTCTAATCTGCGTCCAGGTACAGCGGATAACGATATAAATGCACTGAAATCAATGGGAATGCTCCCTGAGGGCGCAGTGGTTAACCACTTTTTCACTGATTCCGATGCGTATTTCGTTAAAACCGATGCACCAGATGGTTTCAAACTCTTCAACCGTACTCCGCTGAAAACAGCGATGGAAGGGGATTTTGACACTGGTAATATGCGGTTCAAGGCCCGTGAAAGATACGCTTTCGGGGTATCTGACTGGAGATGTGTTTTTGGCACTCCTGGCGCATAAATACAGCAATGTATTAAGAAAGGGGCGACATTATTGTCGCCCCTTTTTTATTTCGGTATACTAATTCAGTCACTGACTATTACATCCCGTAATAGACACTAGCCACGACAGGAGACACTTACATGGCTACTCATTTTAAAGGTCCTATTCTTTATTCCACTGCCCGTAAGGGGCTTGAAAACCTGCAAGTTGGGGTTTGGCCCGATCAGGCGGTTTTTCTTGATGATTTCACCGGTATATTTTTAGACGCTACCAATGACTGGACGGTGCTAAAAGACACCAGTGCCGCAGTAGCTATTACCGCAGATACGGCTACAGGTGTCGTGACACTTACTTCAGCCGCTACTACTGATAATGATGGCTCCTCCCTACAGGGTAATGAGATATTTCAGTTGCCCTCGACTGCCGGAGAAAAGCTCTTTTTTGAAGCCCGGTTCTTTGCTTCTACTACATCCGGTTCTGGTGTGGGGCAGATGGATATTTGGGTAGGGCTTTGTGAAAACTTTGCAACGGCCCCAGAAAATGCTTTTACTGCTTCAAACCGAATAGGTTTTCAGCTAGACGATGGCTCTTCTCTTACTAGGTTAATTACAGAAGCATCTGACACAGAGACAGAGACGGAACTCGCCACTACTTATAACCTGACTGATGACACTTATGTCACTGTAGGGTTTATTGCTACCAAAGGCACAACTACTGATACGGTTCAGTTTTACTATAACCGTAATTTGGTAGGGACCCATACCACTAACATTCCCACTAGCTTGATGACACCGGCTGTTGTCGAAGTGTCTGGGGATAATACAGGTACTAAGAGCATGAGTGTTGATTACATATTGGCAGCAGTTGATCGTGGGGTTTCCTATTAATGGCTACTAAAAAGGCTCCGGTCAAAAAAGTGGCTGCTAAGAAAGCAGCCCCTAAGAAAGAACGGGAAAAAGCAACCAGGACCTTACCTCCGTCTAATAGTGCTGCTTATAAAGCAATGATTTTACGTGGTGAAATCAAGGAGTAATGTATGGCAGGTTCAGATGTCCAGAGTACCTACATAACGGCGGATACTGTCGCTTTGGATGCCGATGGTATCACCACTTCTGCATCATTAAGTGGTGCAGGAACACTCACTATAAACGGAGCTTTATCCTCTACTGGTACGGTGACGTTAAGTAGTGGAAGACAGGTCACTATTACCTCCGCAGGTAATGATACAGGAGTAACTTTTACGGTTACCGGCACTGATGTCAACGGAACAGCTCAAACTGAAGCAATAACTGGAGCCAGTGGAGCGGCGGCTACCAGCACCAAGTATTTCAAGACGATCACTGAAATTGCGAATAGTGCCGCTAGTGCGGGTGCGGTAACAGCCGGAATAAACGCCCTTGCTGCGGATGTAGTTTTTGCCGGAAGGATGCGTCTTCGCGCTGTTTGGGTAAAAGATTCAGCTACAGCGGGAACCCTGGAGTTTAGGCAGGAAAGTGCGGCAGGAACAGCGAACTTAAAATTCGACACTATTGCCGTTTCCACTTGGGCTTTTAGGGATAATGACATCCCAGATGAAGGGATTTTGTTTGTGGGCGGTGGTTATGTTCAATATACCGTATCAACCTTTGACACATTAACCGCGTTCTATAACTAAGATTGAAGAAGGAAGCGGCCATCCGGAAAGAGATAAGGCAGTGGTCCTCCGAGGCACTGGAGGAAGCTAATTCTAATTTTTCCAATATGCCGCCGTGTCCTTATGCGAAGTCCGCTTGGGCGGAGAAGAAGGTAGGAATTGGTTTTAAGGATTCTCCCGGTTTTCAGGACCTTATTACTATTATTTCCACGTTTGATGATCGCTTTGATGTAGTAATCGTAGTGGATCTTGTGTTTAAAGAGGCAGAAGAGTTCCATTATTACTTAGAGGGGTTAAACGGCGCGATTGCAGAGGGAATCTTCATAGAGAAGGACATCTGGTTAATGGGGGTTCATCCCGATGACGTAGAACATGGTTCAACGTATGCTGGAGATGCTGTTGAATTTATAGAAAAAACAGGCGATCCCTATGCCATGATTTTTGTTCAACGCTTGAGTAAGCTGCATGAGGCTTCACAGAAGCTTAAAGACACTGAATATTATGACAATCACCTTGAGCGATTTAATGGGGAAGATATCTATAAAACTCGTGAATCTTATTATCGGAGATTAAAAAATGGCACATAGAAAGCAAGGCTATAACGCACGATTAGACGAGTCTCTGGGGTCACGCAATCGTGGTCGTAAAACCCAGAGTCTTAAATCCCGCCGGGATGAAAGCAAAGGTACTGAAAAAGCCAGGGGAAAACGGGCTTTTTCTGCCGTTGGGACCATGGATAAAGGTAGTCGTCGAAAATCCAGTAAACGAGTAGTTAATCTAGGGGCCGGGGGTCGGGTTGGAGGCACTAAAGCCTCTCGTAATTCAGATCTAACTTCCCAGCACAAGCGATTAGCGATGGGAGAAAGAGTTCCTCAAGGAAAATCTCCTGTACGAATGCGTGGAGGTGGTGGTGCAGGAAGAAGAGGCGGTTAAATGGCAACGTCAAGTTCCACTGATTTTAACTTAGATGTAGCGGATTACATCGAAGAAGCGTTTGAACGGTGCGGCCTTGAGGTCAGGACCGGTTATGACCTGAAAACGGCAAAACGCTCGTTGAATCTATTATTGGCGGAATGGGCGAATCGTGGCTTAAACCAATGGACGATAAAGCAAACCAGTATCACGATGGCCTCGGGGATCAGGATATATCCTGGTGGAACCCTGACCATGACGGTAGGGGCATCGGCCTCTTTTTCGGTGGGGGAAGCCATTACGGGCAGTGGTAGTGGTGCTACCTGTTCAATAACAAACAAACCCTCGGCTACTTCTTTTGCAATAACCCTTCCGGTAGGAACTTTTACTACAGCAGATACTTTAACGGGAGGAACGAGTGGTGCTACGACTACCCTGACAGCGGCGGTTGATTTTTCCGATGTGCAAAGTACCATAGATATTTTAACTATGGCGCTGCGGCGGGATGATACAGATTATTCCATTCCGCGTGTTAGCCGGGACGATTACCTCACAATCCCCAATAAAACCACTACTGGACGTGTCGATCAGTTTTTTCTGAATCGCTTGATCACCTCAGAGCTTAAATTATGGCCTGTCCCTGATAATAATACGGACATTATTATTTTTAACCGGTTAACCCGTATTCAGGATGCAGATACCTATACTAATACGTTTGAAGTTCCTTTCCGATTTTACCCTTGCCTAGCAGCAGGTTTGGCTTATTACTTGTCCCTAAAACGCGCCCCGGACCGGACTCAAATGTTAAAAACACTTTACGAAGAAGAATTTGAGAGGGCGGCAGTTGAAGACCGTGATCGAGCTTCCTTTATCATTCAACCCGGTCTTGGTTATTCGAGGTTTAATTAATGGCTACTTTGGAGAAAATATTATGCCTCTTCCAGCATTACCTGCACTAACCGCCGCTGCCAGATTTATACTTGCCAAAGGCACACGCGAGGCCGTGAAAAAATACGGCAAAACGGCGATTAAGAAAGCGAAAGACTTAATTAAGAAGCGAGATAAAGCTATTGAGAAGAGGAAGCGGCAAGGCACTCCAGAAGAGCGGGGGCTGGATACGGATTATCACAGGGTGCGTAGTCCCCTTGAACAGCGTGAACTTGATATTAAAGAAAGTGCAAGAATGGCTGGTTCGGAATTGCGTAAACAAGCGGGAAAGGTGCCTATACCAAGAGAAGGCGCTCCATTGAAGTTGAAAAAAGGGGGATTTGTTCCAAAAACTGCAAAAGTCCGAGGAGCGGGTAGAGCTATTCGAGGTGTACGTCCTGCTAAACTATATTGATTAAAATAGGTGGTTAATGGCTAAGTTCGCATTAGGAAAATTCGCATTAGGCATTTCAGATCGGTCAGGGTTTAAGTACAAGCTCAATGACATGAAATTGGAATGGACTGGGTTATTGGTGGGGCGAGACGAATGGGAAAAAAAGCAGCCCCAGCTTGAGCCACGACTACGTGTAAGTGATCCGCAGGCATTGAGAAACGCACGGCCTAATTCGCCCATGGTTTTATCCATATATGTGGGGGTGCCAAACGTAGCAGATGGTGCAGACTGGAAGCCCATGAACTCTTTTGGACAGGTAGGCCAAGTGACGGTGACGACGACATGAGCTTCACTTATGCCCAAATGAAGACAGCGATACAGGACTATACCCAAAATTCGGAAGCGTCTTTTGTGACTAATCTTCCAATTTTTATTCGTTCCTCGGAAGAACGCATTCTGAAGATGGTGCAGTTGAGTTTGTTTCGTAAGAATTCTGCTGGAAACATGACCAGTGCAGATGAGTATCTGGCAATGCCAGCCGACTTTTTATCGCCTTTTTCCTTGTCCTATACGGATGCAGGTAGTGATAAGAATTTTCTGGATTTTAAGAGCGTTAACTTTATACAAGCCTTTAATCCTAATGTAGCGACTACTGGCGATCCCCGCTTCTACGCGGTTTTTGATGTAAACAACTTTATTATTGGGCCTACTCCCGACAGTAGCTATGCTGTGGAATTGCATTATTACTACCGGCCAGACAGTCTCACCGCAGGAGCGGACGGGGGTACCACATGGCTCAGTATTAATGCGGAATTAGCCCTGTTGTATGGGTGCTTAATTGAAGCATACATCTACATGAAGGGAGAGCCAACGCTCATGCAGGAATACGAAAAACGATTTGGTGAATCCCTGGTCGCCCTGAAACAATACGGTGAGGCTAAGGAAGTTACTGATGATTATCGTACTGGAATGGTCATAAGGGCTAAAACATGAGGACACCGGCACTGGAAATGAGTAATGGTTTCAAGGTAGAGGTAGTAACTACCCAGAACAGGGGCCAAACCCCCGAAGAAGTAGCCGAAAGATGTATAAATAAAATTGTGGGTATTTCGGTTACAGCCGATCCGGTAATCAGGCAACAAGCGGAAGCTTACAAGACGCAGATTGAGCAAGTAATTGTTCATTATATGAAGCAAGCAATTCAAAGTGATAGAACCACGGTTTATAATGTTTTGTTAGATGCCGGGGAACAGAAATTAGCCGACTTGATTAGGAGATTATGATATGGCTTTCACAGGAAATTTTATGTGTACCAGTTTCAAGGTAGAAATTTTGAAGGCTGTGCATAACTTTACTAACAGTACCGGCAATACTTTTAATATTGCTATGTACGATAACAATGCCTCTTTTACGGCGGCGACTACAGCATATACCGCGACGGATGAAGTATCGGGAACGGCCTATGTAGCTAAAGGCAATACGTTAGTAAATGTTACGCCTACAAGCTCCAGCACCACCGCCCTTACCGACTTTAGTGATTCTACGTGGAGCAGTTCTACCATTACGGCGCGAGGTGCGATGATCTTTAATGACACCGCTTCTGGAGATCCCAGTGTAGTAATTCTGGATTTTGGATCGGATAAGTCTTCAAGTTCCGGGGATTTTACTATTGTATTCCCTACCGCTGATTCGTCGAGTGCCATTATCAGGATAGCTTAATATGGCAGCGGTAACTGTTACCCTTGAAGGCTGGGGCGTTGATGTTTGGGATGCCGGAGCTTGGGGCCAAACCAGTGCGGGTCAGCAGGGCACTGCCTCCGTTGGCACAGCGACAGTTACCGGGGCAGCTAATGTTAGTGTTACAGGATTAGGTGCTACAGGATCGGTAGGAACGGTAAGCATTACCGTGGTATACCATGTCAATGTCAATGTTACCGGGATAGCGGCAACAGGACAGGTCGGAAGTTCCGTAGGAAGTATTCCGGTAACCGTCCATCTCCAGGGATGGGGAATAGGAGACTGGGGGGATAGCTCATGGGGCTATTCCAATGCAGGCTCTGTAGGTACGACGGCAGTTGGGTCAGTTGTTGCCATAACCCATGGAACAGTAACGCTTACCGGTTCCGCTGGAACAGGGGCGGTAGGAACTGTTACCGTAACAACGAACAGTACCTTTGGCGTTACTGGGGTATATGGGACGGGTTATGTCGGAACGCCAACGACGTCACAAGGAACTGTGGTTGCTGCGGTAGGATCAGAAGCAACAGGGAGCGTAGGAACTCCCACTGTTACAAATGTAACTCTCGTAGATGTAACCGGAGTATATGCAACAGGAGAAACATCAGGCGTTCAGGTATGGATGGAAATAGTACCATCGCAAACACCAAATTGGATAGAGATAGCGGCCTAAACAAGAGGTTTTAACCATGGCAACTTATGTAAATAATTTAAGATTAAAAGAGATCGCAACCGGGGATGAATCCGGTACTTGGGGTACATCTACCAATACCAATCTGGAACTTATTGGCGAAGGATTTGGTTATGGCACTGAACAGGTAGCGGCGGATGCCAATGAAACCTTTACCATGGCAGATGGAGCGGCAGACGGTGTGCGAGGGATGTACCTTAAATTCACGTCAGCCGGTTCGCTAAGTGCGACCCGTGAGCTGACACTTGCTCCCAACACGGTTTCCAAGGTGTGGATCATTGAAAACGCCACTACCGGAAGCCAGATCATCACGATCAAACAGGGTGCAGGTGCTACGATTAATATAGCAAGTGGCGCAAAGAAGATGGTGTACACAGATGGGGCGGGGTCTGGAGCTGCTGTTTTTACCGCCAATCCTGGTAACGGTGAAACAGGGTCAGGTGCATTGGTATTTGGCACAAGCCCTACATTTGTAACGCCGGTTTTAGGCACACCAGCAAGCGGCACAGCTACTAACCTGACAGGACTTCCTCCTGCTGGTGTAACAGGCACAGCCGCCATTCTAGGGGCGAACACCTTCACAGCCTTACAAACTTTATCCACTGGCGCTAACATAGCCTCGGCAACAGCCGTTGATCTTACTGCTGCTACTGGTAACGCAGTAGTCATTACCGGCACAACTACTTCAACAAGCCTCACAATGACCGCAGGTCAGCAGATGGTACTGCTACCTTCTGCTGCATGGCCTCTGACCTATAACGCCACGACAATGAACATTAACGGAGGCGTGAGTTATACCTGTGCGGCAGGCGATAGGATTTATGCAGTAAAAGATTTAGCTAATGTTATCCGGGTGTCAGTGACGAAGCAGGATGGAACGCCGGTTGTCGCGGGCGGTATATCAGCAGGACTTTCTATCGCGCTTGCGATGGTCATGGGTTTTTAGGAGAAAATAGATGGCAAATCCCAATATAGTAGCAGTAACAAGTATCTTAGGTGAGACTACTTTCCTCACCCCCTCGGCCACCACTGCGGTTGTTTTGCTTCCCAATGCCTCAAGCAGCGGAAAGGTTTACAAAATTAACCAGATTGTGGCCGCAAACGTGGACGGGAGCAGTGCGGTTAACACCAGCGTTGACATCTACGATGACGGGGATGTTGGTCAAGGTTCTGCCCCTTCAGGTGGTACAGCTTATCCAATCGTTTCCACCATCTCAGTACCGGCGGATGCTTCCTTGATCGTTACAGACAAGACAACTGCGATCTACTTGATGGAAGATCAGTCGATTACTGTAACAAGTGGAACCGCGAGTAAGATCACTTACACCATAAGCTATGAAGTAATCAGTGAGTAAGGAGTAGGGGATGCCTATAAGCGAAGTAACATGAAAAAACAACTACACTTTATGTCAGGTCTTCCCCGCTCCGGTTCCACGGTGCTGGCGGCTATACTCAACCAGAACAAACAGACCCATGTTTCTACAACGTCAGGTCTGGTGTTTGCTTTGGACGGGCTTGCTAATACATGGCACTCGCAGGGACTTCTTGGCGAGAACGACAAGGACCGAACCAAACTTGCCCGGACGATGGGCGCGGTGATTGACACGTTCTACGAAGACTATGAAGAGCCTGTCATTATAGACAAGGGCAGAGGCTGGCCTATTCCGACAATCCTCAGTGCAATGACACAGGTACTTGGGGAGAAGCCCAAGATCATCGCCACGGTGCGTTCCATACCTGATTGCATGGCCTCCTTGGTGCGTGTGGCTAAACCTGATGACCTTGACGAGTTTATCTATTCAGGAATACTTAGCACTCATCTCAAAGCTGCATATATTTCCCTGCAAACTGGTTATGAGTTTTCACCTGAGTGTTTCTGCATAGTTGAATACGAAGACCTTGTTGCCGAGCCTAAAGCACAGCTTGCTCGTATCCATGAGTTCCTAGACCTGCCTGATTTTGATTATGACTTCACCGCGATTGACGGGACTAGCGTTCAGGAAGATGACGAGGAGATACACGGCTATGAAGGTATGCACGATATTCAGCCTGTGCTTGCAAAGCAGCACAACGAAGACCCCAAAGATGTACTAAAGAATCATTACACCACTTTCTGTCAGCCTGAGTTCTGGCTTGATAAACCCCGCACAATTCCTGAACTACATGACCTAGACCTCCAGCTAACTGCGTCCAGAATGGGTAACTTTACCGAAGGCTGGCGTTTAAGCCGGAAGCTGGAGCAGGACGAGCCTAAAAACCATCGAGCGGCTTACAATCGGGGCTGGTACTTGCTGCGTCAGGGAGAGATACAGAAAGGTTATCAGTTAATGGATCGTGGGCGAATAGAGGGGGTATTTGGAAATACAGTCCCTGATCTCCCTACCAAGCCGTGGGATGGCAAGACCAAAGGCACAGTGCTGTTGTATCTGGAGGGTGGTTTGGGCGATCAAATCCATCAGGTGCGTTATGCCAAGTCTATTGCCGAGCGCGGCTGTAAAGTAATCGTATCCTGTTCTGGCCCACTTGCATCATTGTTTGTGGATGTCGAGGGCGTAAGCTCTGTTGTTCAGCATGAGATGTGTAATGGGGTTTACCATGACTTCTTTGTGCAGGGTATGTCAGCTATTGTTCCGCTGGGGTTTGAATTAGAAGACTTATCTGGTACGCCCTATATTACCAAGCCCAAAACCATAAGAGGTTTTCGTAAGCGTATTGGTCTGCGCTGGCAGGGGCAGAGTGCGTTTGAACACGAACACCACAAGAAGTTCCCCTACGAGCTTATGTTCAATGCCGTGAAGGGTATAGATGCGGAGTTTATCTCCTTGCAGCGCGATGAAGCTGTGGAGGAATGTCCACCGTGGGTTGAGAAAGTTCCACTAGATAGCTGGGAAGACACGCGACAGGCTACTGCATCATGTGATCTGGTGATCTCGTCCTGCACTTCTGTTAGCCACTTAGCGGCTGCGATGGGCGTTGAGACTTGGACAGTTACTCCTGTCATGCCTTACTTTTTATATGCACAGGAGGGTGATACCTGCCCTTACTACGACACCATGAAATTAATGCGGCAAGAGACATTTGGTGATTGGAAAGCGCCTTTTGCCACGATCAAAGAACGCCTTAGCGAGAGGCAAGCACTTCGGAGAGTTAAATGAGCATGAGATATAAAGGTGGAGTAATCTCTGCCACATCCCCTACAGTCGTTGGCCCAACCGATGGCGAAGGAGGTAGTGCTTCTGGTATGTGGACGTTGGCTGAAGTAATGGTTCACGAAAAGGCAAGTAATTGGCCTAAGCCTGTACTGCCCAGAGAGCTTTGGATGTGGGGGTATAATACCACCGGTCAATTAGGTCATGGTAATACGACTGGCCTTTCCTCTCCTGTCCAAGTCGGCGCACTCACTGATTGGTCAGGAGTGGTTGCTGGAGTCGCAATGACAATAGCGATTAAAACTGATGGATCGCTCTGGTCTTGGGGTAAAAATACTGACGGTCAACTAGGCGATGGAAGCACCACTGCCCGTAGTTCTCCGGTACAGGTTGGGGCGCTTACTGACTGGTCCGTACTTTCTCCGGGTGGAGCTTGGGTATCAGCCATTAAAACAGACGGGACTCTTTGGACTTGGGGATATAATGCTTGGGGGCAGTTAGGTAATGGGGCGGTTGCTACTATTTCTTCTCCAATACAAGTCGGCGCACTTACTACATGGTCAGTAATTGGCAATGGTTTTGGTCATGCAATGGCTATTAAAACTGACGGAACCCTTTGGACTTGGGGTAGAGGTAACGCTGGACGATTAGGCTTAAACAATATAACTAATTACTCCTCTCCAAAACAAGTAGGGGCGCTCACGGACTGGGCCTTCGCTCAGGGGGGAGAAGAGCATTCTCTAGCCGTTAAAACTGATGGCACTCTCTGGACATGGGGGTATAACTCTGACGGGCAACTGGGCGATGGAACTATTGTTAATAAAAGCTCCCCAATTCAAATTGGCGCTCTCACTGATTGGTCAAAAGTGGCTGGTGGTCAAAATTGTTCTATTGCTATTAAAACTGATGGCACAATCTGGTGTTGGGGTAAAAACAGCAACGGGCAATTAGGTGACGGGAGTGTGGTTTCTAAAAGCTCTCCTGTTCAGGTAGGGGCGCTGACTACATGGAACAGCTTCGTGGAAGGGCAATCCCACACAATTGCTTTGACAAACAGTGGTACTTTGTTTGCTTGGGGATACAACGACACCGGAATGTTAGGTCTTGGTGATTTGGTTAACCGTAGTTCGCCAGTTCAAATCGGTGCGCTGACTACATGGAAATCCACATCTTCGGCTCAGGGTTCCCTTTCATCTGCGGCCTTTATAACATCTTAATTATTAAACAGGAGACTACTATGTCTTTATTTGTACAAGTTGAAAACGAAGAAGTAACACAAGTTTGGGATACGCAGCCTCCCTTGGATGAAGCGGGCTGGAAATCAGCCATAGAAGTGCGCCCTGAAATTACTGATGGCAAGCAAATCTATACTGCACATACGTTTGATCTTACGGCTGATCCGGTAGAGATTGTTTACGGTGTGGAAGATTTGACTATAGCCCAGCGTAAAGAGGGGTTGATTGGTCAGGCTAACTCCGAGTATCAGCAAGTAGCCAATGAGCAAACCCAGCTTGAAGTGACGGATGCCTCTGGTGATGCCGCTGCGGTCAGCACAGCCAAGGATGCTAAAGACGCAAAACTTACAGCGGTTAATGCTTGCTCGACTCATGCCGACTTAGATGCGTTGGCCTAACAAACCTCGGATGGACTTGTTATGCCCCCTAGACAGCCCTCAATGCGGTCGGATTTGCAGGACGTTCTGATTACTGTTGCGCGTATTGATGAGCGCATTGTGACGATTTTTAACCGCCAAGAGGACATCGAAGAGCGCGTAAATTCTATGGACAAGAAAATCCAACTGATCTCGCCAGCCGTGAAATTCGGGGAGCGGGTTTTTTGGATTTTGTTGATTGTGGTTGTTGGGACGTTCTTCAACTTGCAATGACAATTAATAAATCATTGTTAAGCATGGCTTCCAATATGGCAGAGGACAGCTATGATTATGTTCCTATGGGTAGAAAGATTGAATCAAGGCTTACCTCAACCACATGCTTTGTGCTTAAAAGAGAGGACATGAATATTGTGGTATTTCGAGGTACACAACAGCTCAGTGATTGGATATTTAATTTGACAGCAATACCAGTGCGCTACGCAAAAAGATGGGTGCATGGAGGATTTGCCATTGCGCATAAGTCAGTGTGGAAAGAGATACGAAAAACCCTAGATCCAACAAAAAAGCTATTGCTTTGTGGTCATTCTCTGGGGGGAGCCTTAGCTGAGTTGTCTGCTTGTAAAACCAAAGACTTTAAAGAGGTGCATCTTGTAACTTTTGGTAAGCCCAATGTGTTTTTCCGTTTGAGGAGGGGGAGGAACTATAAGACGGCTTTAAAGCACCTAAGAACCCAACTCTCTGTGGTTGCAGGTAGTGACGTTATTGCACGACTACCACGATTTTTATATGGCCCTGCGTTTGGACAGACTATGCTGTATTTTTCTGTTCAAGGAGATTTAGTCGATCCCCCCGCAGAGTTACGTAGGAAAGAATTCAGGAAGAACAGACTGGCGGCGTTTTCAGATCATGCTATGAACGGTGTTTATAAAAGGAGGGTGGGTAAATGCAAGCCTCTATATTCTTGGTAGGATTGCTTGTTTTAACGGGTTGTACCGCCGGACAGGCACGAATAATAGGGGCTAGAATCCAGGAAATAGAATCCGTGGCTTGCCCTCTCACTACCATACGTAATATTGAGCGCACAGTGTTAACTGCACTTCATTTGATACCGTTTTTTGCCCAATGGGAAGCCATCTGTCCCGAGACGGGAATCCGTGATTAACTATGCCTCTCATAAAATTACAGTTTAGACCCGGCGTAAACCGGGAAACCACTTCCTATACGAATGAAGGCGGCTGGTTCGATTCGGATAAAGTTCGCTTCCGTTTTGGCCTCCCAGAAAAAATAGGCGGCTGGGTTAAAAAATCCGTTTATAGCTTTCTAGGCATCTGTCGCGCCCTGCATACCTTTGTCTCGCTGGGCGGCACAACCTTAACCGGAGTAGGGACATCCCTGAAGTATTACATCGAACAGGGGGGCCTGTATTGGGATATAACCCCGATCCGCGTAACTACGGCAGCGGGGGATGTGACCTTCGCAGCGGTAAATGGCTCTGCGGTTCTTACCGCAACAGACACGGCCCACGGGGCAGTAGCTAACGATTTTGTGGAGTTCTCCGGTGCGGTCAGCCTTGGCGGCAACATTACTGCTGGGGTGCTTAACCAGGAATACCAGATCGTCACTATTGTAGATGGCGATAACTATACGATCTCGGCCCGCAGTGCAGCGACCTCGATCCAAAGCCTCACTGTGGACGGCCAAATTGTCGATACACCTGTAACTGCCAATTCTTCTGACACAGGTAACGGCGGCGGTTCAATAGTTGGATCTTACCAGGTGAATGTCGGATTGACCGTATCCGTGGCCGGCACAGGCTGGGGGTCCGGTACATGGAGTCGTGGGACCTGGGGATCGGCAGCTACCACTACGCCTTCCACCGAATTACGGATATGGACACACGATAACTTTGGTGAAGATCTTCTGTTTAACGTCAAGGACGGTAATATTTATTACTGGGATACGGATACGGATTCCCTGGGTACTAACCGGGGGACGCCACTTACTCTTGTTTCGGGGGCAGATTCAACCACACCTACTGTTGCCAAGCAGGTGATGGTAAGTGATAGAGATCGCCATGTTCTTGTTTTTGGATGTGATCCTGAAACAGCCATTGGAACTCAGGACCCGTTGCTAATTCGCTTCAGCAACCAAGAGTCCATAACCGAATGGGCAGCGGAAGCTACCAACACCGCAGGTGATCTCAGGGTGGGTTCGGGTTCCCAGATTATCTGTGCAGTTGAGACACGCCAGCAAGTATTGGTATGGACCGATGTCTCCTTACACGCCATGCAATACCTCGGTCCTCCGTTTACCTTTGGTATTGACCAGATTTCAGAGAACACCACTATCGCAGGTCCGCTTGCAGTTAAGGCCGTGGACGACATGGTGTTCTGGATGGGGGTTGAAGAGTTTTATATATACACCGGACAAGTACAAAAGCTCCCCTGTTCGGTGCGATCCTACGTGTTTAATGATTTTAATGTTTCCCAACAGGAGCTGGTCACGGCGGGGCTTAATTCGTCCTTTTCCGAAATCTGGTGGTTCTACCCCTCTTCCGATGCTACCGAGTTAGATCGCTACGTGGTTTATAACTACGAGGAGAAGGTGTGGTACTACGGCATTATGACGCGCACCTCTTGGCTGGATCGCGGGGTCAATGACTATCCCCTGGCTGCTAACACCGATGGCTACCTGTATCAGCACGAATTTGGCCTTAACGACGGCACTACCACCCCTGCTTCGGCCATCTCCAGTTACATCCAGTCCAGCCAGCTCAGTATCGGGGAAGGCGAGGAGTTTGTATTTCTGAATCGTTTGATCCCAGACCTCACTTTTGATGCGTCAACCGATGCGACGGCTTCAGTGAACATGACCCTTGAAACACGGAACTATCCCGGTGGGCAATACTTGCAGTCCAACGCCTCTGCCGTCACCCAGACCGCTACCACCCCAGTGGAGCAATTCACTACCGAAGCCTATATCCGTTTGCGGGGACGTGCGTTTGCCTTGAAGGTGGATTCCAGCACAACTGATATACAGTGGCGGCTGGGCAGTCCACGGGTTGAAGTACGCCCTGACGGGAGGCAGTAATGGCTACCCGCAAGGTCGTAAGACCCTTATTTCCCAATGCTCCGGAGCAGTATAACCAGACCTACACTGCCGAGGTGGTGCGGGCCTTTTCGGTGTTCCTTGAACAGGTGCAAAACCCAGGCGATCTGCGGGCCACGACCCTGACTTTAACTAATTTGCAGACCAATAACGTCGGTCTTGAAACGGGTGCTGTGTTTCAGGTGGCTGGCGTGTTACATATAACACTGGCGAGTATGCCTTATCCGGCAGGCAACAGTGCTACGGGCGCTGTAGGCACAGTAACGGTAGTGACGACATGACTTTGATGAAAACAAATAGTTCGGATATAATCACATGTGCCTCTTGTAATGTTGAGGTGGATACCCCTGCGGAGATAACCTCCTACCCTTCAGGTGAGTGCCCTAATTGTGGAACATCATGGACGGGCAAAGAAGTAAGAACCACAAGGATTAGTGTTTTTGCCCCAGCCGCATCTGGAGAAACTTAGTGAACCGGATTCATCCGTACAAAGGCAGTACACAAAGTACTGGCATTATGACCTTACCGGGGAATCGTCCCGTACAAAGGTTTCAATTCGGCGGTCGTCCCGTACAAAGGTTTCAATCCGGCGGTACTCCCTCAAAGGAGACTCCTTGGTGGCAGACGGCGTTCAGCGCAGTAGTTGGTCTTCTTGGGAACTCTGTTGAGGCAATTGCTAGAAGTGTAGTAACCGTTGGGCTACCGGCATTGATCATGGGCGTTTCTCCCCGCGATGCCCTTAAACTCTCTGCCGCTTCGGGGATTGCTTCCCTTGTAACGCCATGGGGACAAGCGACCGCTGGAAAGAAAAAAGAAGTTCCTACTGGTCCCCCTACCCCTCAAGAAATTGCCGCGATGCAACAGCAAGGAATTAAAATGCAAGGGGTTAAATTTGACCCTGTGACTCAAGAAGAAGTACTAGGACAAGCAGGGTTGGAATATCTGCCTCACCAAGTTGAAAAATTCAGAAAGACTGGATCAGCCTTAACCCTTATGACCGATCCTGCTACGGGAAAGGTAGACGAGCGTGGGTTTTTTGAATCCATTATAGATGTGGGAACAGAACCAGATAAATGGAAAAGCCTACAACAGGCTTTTCTACCCGACACCCGCGCTTTCCAGGACAAAAAAGACTACATCCGCCAGTATGGACCGCTGCTGGGCCTTGGTATAGGAGCCTTGTGGGCTTCGGGGCAATTCGATCCTCCCAAGCCGCTACCAAAACCAGACCCCTGGGGAGGTCAAACATGGAGAGGCTTGATGGAAGCTAATCCTGCGGCTTATCGTTCGGCACCCACGTTCGTGCCACGAGGTCAGCACGGGGGGATAATCCAGAGCTTCCCACGCCGTAATGGCTCTATCCGTGGACCGGGCACAGGAACCTCCGACGAGATTCCGGCCATGCTGTCAGACGGTGAGTTTGTTATGACGGCAGATGCAGTAAGGGGAGCCGGTAACGGCAATCGCAAACACGGCATGAGACGTATGTACGACATGATGCAAAACTTTGAAGGAGCCTCGTAATGGCGGCTGATCCTATAGTCAGTTATTCGGAACAAATGACGCGGGAAGAGCCGTATATGGAGGCCATGCGTCGTGGCTTAATGCAGGACGTTCGGGGACTACAGGCAAATCGTTTTGGTTACAACCTCGTTAATAAAACCGACCCGACAACCGGTGAGGTACTTAAAGATGCGTTTGGCTACCCGATTAAAAGCTATGAAAAAATGCTTGACGAAGCGGGGCAATGGGTAGGTCCTGCCTATGAACCCGATTATCAGGTTGCCGAACTAACCCCCGAGCAGCAACAAGCCTCTGCCCAAGCCCAGCAAGTAACGGGTTCGTTTATGCCCTACCTGCAGGGTGGCCTCCAGAATGTCCAGGAGGGGCAGCAATACGTGCAACAGGCACGGGGACTGGCAGGACTTACCCGCGAAGATCCTTACGGCTATCAACAGTCCGCTGCCACAGGACTTGGAACCTCCATAGGACAGTTCACCCCGGGCACGTTGGCTGATCCAGATTCCCAGATAAGTGCCTACTACAATCCTTATGAGCAGCAAGTCGTTGATGTGATTAAACAAGATTTTGACCGCGCCGGAAGAATGGCTGATATGCAGGTAGCAGCGCAAGCGGTTGGAGCAGGGGCTTTTGGCGGTTCCAGGGAGGGGATTGCCCAGCAGGAAGCGCAGCGTAACCTTTATGACGCAGAATTAAGGGCGCTTGCCTCAGTGAGAGGACAGGGCTATCAAAGTGCCATGACTCAAGCGGCTGGAGATTTTGAAAACCAGCAACGTCGTGCCCAGCAAGGTGCCCAGATGATGGGTAATCTGGGTAGCACCTACGGGCAATTGGGCCAGCGGGATGTGGAATTGCTTTCCAATCTTGGAAAAGGGCTGGGAAGCCTTGGAACCACTGAAGCGAACCTGGGCACTATGGCTGTAGCACAAGGACGTGGTGATGTAAGTATGCTGAGTAACCTTGGTGCAATCAGTCGCGGGGTAGATCAGGATGTTCTGGATGCGGTGTACAAGACCAATCTGGCCCGACAGCAGATGCCTTATAAGGAATACAGCTACTATGGAGACATGCTCTCAGGAGTACCGTCCCAGCAACAACGCTTAACCACTGAATCACAACCGGGAGCGACAGCGGGTCAAACAGCCTTGGGCTATGGTTTGGCTGGACTGGGCGCACTAGCTGGATTTAACCAACTGGCTCCGGCCTGACACAGGGGACCCTAATGTACAGACGTAATTATCCTTTATATCGTCAAGCTGGTGGCCCGATAATGGGGGGTCCGCCTATGGGACCTCCACCTATGGGTCCACCTCCTTCCATGGGACCTCCACCTATGGGTCCGCCTCCTTCCATGGGACCTCCACCTATGGGTCCGCCTATGGGTCCACCTCCTTCCATGGGACCTCCACCTATGGAAGGAATTGAAGCGGCGTTCGCGCAACGAATGAGTCAAAACGTGGAAGGAGCCACCAATACCGAGGAATTGATTGATGCCATCCGGGGTAACGCCAAGCCTTTGCAGGCCCGTTATGACGAATTAGCTCAATATGTAGGACAACAGGATGCACACCAAACTCCTGAAACAGTACTGGCTCTTGTGCAACCCACCCTTTTAATGACCGAACAAGGGATCATGGAAAGCGGTGTTGAACAACTTTTAGGGCAGATACCCCCCACTGGTGACCCTGCTATGGGACCCCCACCTATGGGTCCTCCACCTATGGGACCCCCACCTATGGGTCCTCCACCTGGAGGTCTTCCTGGAGGTCCACCTCCAATGGGTCCTCCTCCAATGGGTCCCCCACCTATGGGTCCACCTCCAATGGGACTCCCACCTGGAGGTCCTCCTATAGATAGAGGCGTAGGTGCTTTATTAGGGCCGGGAATGACACCGCCTCTTCCGCAGATGGCGGTTGGTGGTGCTATAAAAAAGTTGCAAGGTGGTAGCAGTCGTCCCATACAAAGGTATAACCCGGGCGGTCAAGTTTGGGCACTGGGTGGCGACCCCCCCGAAGGTTGGGAAAATTGGGGAGAAGAAGAAAAAGAAGCAGAAATAAGCCGACTTGCCGAACTTTATGGCGAAGACTATCAAACCATAAAAGAGATCATGGCCCCCACCGAGCAACAAAACAGGCTTGCTCGTTCTCAACTTTTCTTTGATGCAGCCCGGGCAGGTTTAAACCTTGCTGCTAACCGAGACGCCCAAGGCAATCCTCTACGTGGCAGTACAGCCAGTAAGTTTGCGGCGGTAACCGAACCGGTTCTGGCCGGTGTTCCCAAAGCATCTAAAGCTGCTCTGTCTGCCGCTGGTGAAGCAGCCGCCAAACAAGCAGCTATC
>Ga0310122_10000459_pt1 | contig 25704 bp, 17 predicted proteins | sample CB6_Bottom_1051__FD_203503 | JGI IMG/M metagenome (GOLD analysis project Ga0310122, IMG submission 203503) | Marine microbial communities from Western Arctic Ocean, Canada - CB6_Bottom_1051 | ecosystem: Environmental > Aquatic > Marine > Oceanic | place: Canada: Western Arctic Ocean | collected...
TCAATCGAAGACATTCAACTGTCGAACGGCGCTGGAAACAACGTAATTGACGCGTCGGCATACACGATTTCTGGTGTCAGCATTCAAGGTGGTGGTGGTACCGACACGCTAAAGGGCAGTAATCAGGGCGATGAACTCGATGGTGGCGTTGGTAATGATCTAATACATGGAGGTGGTGGCGATGACCTCATTTTTGGATCGTCCGGAGATGATTCCCTCTTCGGAGATGCGGGCCATGACACGCTTAGAGGAAATCTTGGAAACGACCACATCGATGGGGCGGCTGGAAACGACTACATAAAAGGCGGTGACAACGCAGACTACCTCACTGGTGGCGGTGGAAACGACACGATCACCGGCGGCGATGGCAATGACACCATCAAGGGCGGGACCGGCAACGACGGCCTGTCCGGTGCCGATGGAAACGACTGGCTCTACGGTAGTTCAGGCAACGACACGCTGATTGGCCGAGCCGGGAACGACAAGCTTTATGGCAACGCCGGTGATGACATCGCTCTGGGCGGTGACGGCGACGACCGGATCAACTGTGCCACCGGTACCGACACGGTCGCTGGGAACGCCGGGGCCAACGTGATCAAGGACGACCCCTCGGAGATCGACGAGTCGTTCACCTTCTGGGCGGACTGGGTCGACGACGACTGAGTTCTCCGGCCCCGGGAAATCGAATCCGCGACCCCACCCCTCGCTCGGCGGGTACCGGGAGATAACGCGTGTTCACGGAGGCGTCAGTTGTGCGTGGGAAGCGTGTGGCTGTGCCATGCTCGTCGGTGCATTCCGTCACAGCCACTGGTAGAATCACGCTAGCTGAAGTGGGTTTCCCGCCAATGGTCACAGAGCCAATCGATGAACACTTCCAGAACTCTTGAAGCGACAATTCGCCTCTCCATCTGTATCGCCGCTCTCTCCCTCAATCAGCAAATCGCCTCGTCACTGGAACCAAGCGATGAGACCCCAAAGATCAGTAGTCGCCGTAAAGATGCTGACCGCAAGGGCCAGGAAACAGATGGGTTGTTCCGCAGCAGGAAACGCCAATTCAGTGTCCGTTTGCCCAAAGGTTGGTCGGTGGAAGCACCCATCCATCCAGATGTCTTCGCCAAGTTTTGGCGAAATGGCAAGTCATCTCGAAAAGCGGTGATTACGGTTGAGGAGATCAAGAACTTCTTCAACGCAAACGAGAAGTGGCCCCAGGAGTCTCAGTCGCTGTTTGAGCGAATGCGGCGCAAGTTCTCGAAATCTCGTATGGACTTCATATCAGGAGGGACCGAGCAACACCAAACCGGTGTCTGTGTCTGGATGACGACAAAGATGACTGCGCCGGTTCCGCTATTGGCCGCCCACTGGTATTTCCGGAGAGGCACGTCGCTATTTCGATTCAGCCTCGGAACCCAAGTGGATCCCGAGTGGTTTGAAGAGAATCTATCGATCGCCACCGACACAGTGACGTCGCTGAAGTTCCTTAGCGAAGCGGCTCCACTGGATGCTCCGAAAGCGTCAGATCTCAAACGCAAGATCCGTGACCGAGCCAAAGTCATCGCAAAGGCGATCATTTCGAATGACTATGACACGATTATTGAAGTGTTGCCAAAAAAAGAAGTGGAGAAATTGGGCGGCCCGCAAGCCGCAAAGAAGTTGTTCGAGCAAGCCACTACTGGGATGGAACTCTTCAGGTGTACGGTTCACGAGGTCAGCAGCCTGAGCCAGAACGACCGCCGCATCTGGCTCGCGGTGGTTCCTACTACTACCGTGGGTTGTCGATATAGAAATGAATCACAAGTTGTGAAATTCAAAAACTCGAATCCAGGCAAGCCGCTGCCAAGGAACTTGGCGACTCCGTTGGTAGTAGAAGGTTATCTGGTAGCGATGTCACAGAATCGAGGAGCGACATGGGAGTTCATTGAAGGAGGGTCTTCATTTGCTGATGAACTTCGTCGAGACTATCCAACTGCCGTAGCTGATGTGGCGTTTCCAGTTAGCTCAATGATCATTGGCTATTCAGACGAGCCAAAAACACTAATGCGGCTGATTGACGTTCGTGGGAACTTCAGACCAACGCGAGATACGGTAGACAGGCTGCGGGAACTCGTATTCCGGGCCCACAGCAGAGTAACGTCGGATTCCATTGCAGGTGTTCCCGAAGTAACACCTGCACCGGAGGTCGTTTCGAAGAACCGGCCCGAACCCATGAAAGACACTGGCATACCTGTGCCGCTTCCTCGCGGTCCCGAGTGGTGGGAGTCTGAGGAGCCAAGTCCTCCGGTTCCAACGTATGACGAACCTTTTGTTCCAGAAGCTTCCAAGAAGACGCAGGAGCCATCGTTGAGTGTGTTCCAGGGGCCGGCCGTGATCATTATCGCGATCATCCTCGCATTCTTGTTGGGGTTCTTCTTGCGTTCACGTTCGGCTACCTGACCCGTTGGCGGGAAGTCTCGAACCGACGTGATCGTCCGCCCCCCAGGAAATCGAATCCGCGACCCCACCCCTCGCTCGGCGGGTACCGGGAGATAAGACGTGTTCACGGGCAGACGATTGGGCAATCGTCACTCAGTGCAGACCGCCGATTGCACTTGTGTGAGGACCCGGAGTGGCTACAACTCCGGTTCTCAGCGTCAGACGGAGCGGTGCCATGTTGGTTTCTTCGCGGTTTGCCTTCGGCGTGTGTGGATTGTTTGTTGCGGCCGCAGTCGGCTGCCAGAGTCCATCGGGACTGTTCTCGAACGGCTACACCGGTCTAAACCAAGATCCACACTTGCCGAACAGAATGGCTGAACAGAGCGCCCGTGGTCAGAGTGAAGAGGCCGACGAAGAAGCCGTTCCAATCGTCGAGGCTGTTCAGGATCCTGCTGTTGATCCGGTTGAGGTCACCTTGCTGCCAGCGGCCGACGAGGTTCTTCGCTCATCAGGAAGTGGCCGCCTGGGCAAACGGTATGTCGCCGTCGTTGCGGATGCTGTTCGCTACGGTGACAAGGCCTCGCGAATGCTCCTCGGGACGGTTCCTGCACTGGGTGTTGTATTGCGAACACCGGTTGATCAACAAACCGATCTTACGATTCGTGGAGGGTTCGTTAACCACACGAAGAACTCAACCGTAAATGGTACCGCCGTTGGGACAACTGTAGAGGGACAGGGAGTCTCAGCCTCGCTTTGGCATCGCTTTGGCAACGACGAAGGTGTGAATCCGTTTGTCGCAGTTGGAATTGGCTACGCGAATCTTCACTCGAGCGTTGAAATTCCGAGTGAACCCGCATTCAGGAGTGATCGCACACTTTGGTCCTGGAATGTCTCCGTTGGAGGCGAAGTCCAGGTGTCACCGAAGTTCTCGGTCCTGGCGGGCCTTGGTTTGCACAATTCCTTTGATCGTGGCTCAGCAGATCTTGACGTTGGATTTGAACTCGGCGGAACAGCCTGGCTCACGGACGAGTTCTTCTTTCGCTTAGGTGGTGAGGTCGACCTCGACAAGGACGTGTCGTACCTCGCGAGCCTTGGCTTCGAGTTCTAGGAATCCCTCGAACTCGATGGCCGGGAGACATTCTCACCGGTTGATGGTAGTCTGACGGTCATCGGATACCCTCCTGTGAGACGAGACCATGACGCGTCGGTCTGCCGTTGCCTTAGCTGGGATCTTGTTACTGCTGGTCGCTTTGGGCCAATACGAGATCCGTAGACCGCCCGACACTTCCGTGTCGGCGACGCCGATCGCGATCCCTTCGATCCCGACGCCACGATTCGCAAGTCCTCAAATCGTGCCTTCACCGGCTACAAAACCGGTCGTCAGGAAACCGGTCGCCAAGAGGCCGCCGGTCACGAAGCCGTGGTTGCTTCCTGCACTGAAACAACCGGTTTCCCGTGAGAACCAAGCAGTCTTCGAATTCAAGAGGGGAGTCAGTTACTCTGAACGCAAGAATTGGGAAGTTGCGATTGTCCACTACACGGAAGCCATCCGCCTGAAGCCTGACTATGTGGAGGCCTACGAAAATCGAGGGGACATCTACATTCAAAATCTCGAGTACGACAAGGCGATTACGGACTACGCAAAAGCTGTCGACCTAAGGCCTGCAGTAATCGTCAAGCACAAGTTGTCAGCCGTGCTTCGGATACGCCGCAACCAAGCCAAGGCCAAGGCTGATGTCGCGAAGGCCAAGCCTGATGTCGCCAAGGGAAAAGACACGACAGTGGACAAGATCGTCATCGCGCCAGCGAAGACGATCTCGGCAGGATCTTCACCCATCCACACGATTCGAGTTCTGGACCAGAACTCGATTCTCGTCCTAATCCAACAAGTCGGCGACCTTGATTCGGCCACCGACGAAAAGACGGCGGATGACGCGAAACGGCCCACGAAACCGTCACAGTTGGAATGGTCGAAGTGGGACCTACGAACAGGGCGTCAACTGCAAAGGGTGACAAAAACGCTCCCCTTCTCTTCCGTTCGCGGAATCGTCAGTCCAGACGGTTCCTGGGTAGGCGTTTTCAACGTTTTCAACGATTTCAAGGAACCACTTCCTGGTGACACTCACACTGGGTTCGTCATTATCTGGGACACTAATTCGGGCCAAGAGATTTCGCGGTGGGCAATCAAGGGTGGTATTTCTCCGATTTGTCCACTGGCGGTCGCGCCCTCCGGTACACGGATCGCGCTCGCAACTGCGAACGGTTTCCTACATTTCCTCGCTGAGGAAGAGGGGAGTGCTACGGATGATTTGGATTCACTCGAGTCGCCAATCCAAGTCTGGAACGTACAAGAGGGGCGACTCGAAGAATCGCTGCTACGGCGGCGAACAATAGCGGTCTCCTCGTTGGCTTTTGACGACACTGGGACACACCTTTCGGCATTGATAGGAGACCTCGGCGAGACCGATAACCAGCCAGCCTACACTGGCCTTGTGTGGAGAACACTTGACTGGAAAGAGGCATCGCGAATTCGGTTCTCAGAAAGTTTCACTTTGTTTCCCAAGATTCGTCACTTCGGTGCGAAAGTAGTTGTCCTTGATGGTCCTTGGATCTTCCGGTCCGGAAAGATCGTCTTGTGGGACACGAGGTCTGAGAGAATAACCCGGACATTGGCTAGAAACGAGGCACCGGGATTGCCCGCCGGCTTCTCTCCTGACGGTCGACGTTTCGCCTTTCGAACCATCAGAAGCACGACTCCTGGCTCTGGGTCCCTTATTGGCCTGTTCTGGGGGGCCAACCCATTTGGAGTCAAGAACGTCAACGAAATAGCGGTGCTCGACATCAAGTCTGGGGCAATCGTTGCCCGATTGCGCGAGCCCCCGTTCGTTCCAGGCACGTTTGCGTTCACGAAAGACGGTCGCCAGATCATCAGCGGAAGCAGCGACGGCAGCATCCGGATCTGGAAGTTGCCGCCGCCGCGTTAACGCACTTGGCTGGATCAATAATGGGGCATTGGATAACCCGACCGCGTCACGACTGCCTCCCCATGTGCATGCGTCCGCTCGTACGCGCGAGGCACTGAAACGGAGTTCAGCGATGATCGATCCCCTCGACCCCCGGATCCGTCAATTCACGGAGCGAGGCTTTCGCTTGGCGGGCCACGCCTACCTGAAACAGGGGCGGCTGAAGTTCACCTTCGTGGCGACGCATGACCAGGACGGTCGGGTGATCCAGGGTTGGTCGCGCGGCGGCGATGCTGAAGATGCGTTGAACGACTTGTCGACCCGTGCCGGGTTGGAGTCGTCAGGGAACAACTAGGTCAGAGAACAACGGGTGCCTCTCGTCGGTTCGAAACGACGATGGCAAGCGGCTTGCGGTGGAAGGCTGACACCTGCCTTTCAGTCCCCACCGTAGGCCGGCCCGATGGTAGGCAGGAATCAATGCCAGGTGGGAAAAAGCGTCCGGCAAAGGGCCAGCGACGCGGAGCCGAACAAGTTGTCACTCGGGCACGTCGAATGGCGCAGTTGGTGGAGCGACTTCCCGATGAACTTGTTCGTTCATTTGCGACTGACGATCCGCAACAGCGAGTCGAGCAACTGCGAAGCAAGACCACAGAGATTTTGGCTGGCATGCTCGACGTTGTTGGCTGGATCGAAAGATATCGCCATCCGGGAACCGCTGACGTTCTGAACCATCGCCTTCACATCGTCACCGATGCATGTCTTTTGTGCGGAAGTCTCGAGATCCCCGAATTCTCCGGCGGTGTTCGAAAGGCACCAAAGGGCGAGCCATCTGAAGGAATGGTACAGGCTGCAATCCTCATGACGTATTCCCTGGCTCTCGCGGATTCGTTTTGCGGGTGGGCCGAGACAATTGAAGATGAAGAATCGGCGCGACGACCGAAGACCGCCGTACGCACCAAGAAATCTACGAGCAAAGGTGACGCTCAGACCAAGATCATCGGGGCACTCTCTGCATACCACCAATTCGACGGTGATGATTGCCTCAACCTCGAACCAATCGGTAACAACGAACTTGCCCGTTCGGCAGAAGTCTCAGGGAGTACAGTGTCACTCTTCTTACAGAAGCAATTCGCAACAAAGCATGCGGCATCTGGAGAAGGTCGCAGAAATTACCGCAAGGCCTGTCGCGACAGCTACCGTCTGACTCTTGAAATCAAGAGAATCAGGGACGAACTCATCCCCACCATGCTGTGGAACCCTCTTCCGGACGACCTCCAAGGCAAAGACGCCGACGGCTAGAGTGTTCGATCGTTCGACGTGTGTTCGCGAACAGGGAGCGTGTTCTGCTCCCTGCGATTCGCTGCTTTTCTAGGCGTTCTCGTGCATTGACCGGGATGCCTTGAGTGTTCGGCAGAGTGTTCGTCGAACGCTGGCATATGGGTGTCTGCGCCACATTTCGTGGCCTCCAACTTCAAGGAGACCCATGATGCTCACGCCCTCGGCTGTTATCGACAAACAACTTCTCCTGACGCCCCGCCAGGCCGCCCAGGCGCTCCAGATCAGCGAAAGAACGCTATGGAGTATGAAGGCGTCGGGGGAGATCCCCCACGTGCTCCTGCGCACTTCTGTGCGATATCCCGTCGCCGATCTCCAGAAATGGATCGACGAGCGGAAGACGGGAGGCATGCGATGAGGGACACGATTCCAGTATCGCGGATGCCTGACCCAACCGACTGGCCTGACCCCATTGACCAGGCGGCCTGCCACGGACTCGTGGGTGACATTCTCAGGACCATCGAGCCACACTCCGAGGCGGACCCTGTCGCGATCCTGGTACAGCTGCTGGCCGCATTCGGCAACGTGGTTGGTCCCCAGCCGCACTGGTTTGCCGAGGCGGATCGCCACTCCTTGAAGTTGTTCACTGTCCTGGTGGGAACGAGCAGCAAGGGGCGAAAGGGCGCCTCGTGGGGGCACGTCAGACGATTGTTCGAATGCGTGGACCCAGGGTGGGCGGCCGACCGGATCCTGAGTGGCCTCTCGACCGGCGAAGGCCTGATCTGGCAAGTCCGGGATCCTATCACCAAGCACAATGCCATCCGCGAGGGGAAGGGAAAGGACAGGAAGATCGTCGGTTACGAGGACGTCGAGATCGACGGTGGCGTATCCGACAAACGTCTTCTCATCGTGGAGTCCGAGTTCTGTCGAGTCCTCAAGGTCATGGCGAGGGATACCAACACGCTGTCGCCGGTGATCCGGAATGCATGGGACCAGGACCACTTAAAAACACTGACGAAGAACGAACCTGCCACCGCGACCGGGACCCACATCAGCATGATCGGGCACATAACACGCGATGAATTGTGCCGGAACCTGACCCAGACCGAGGCCGGCAACGGATTTGGCAACCGGTTCCTCTGGATGTGTGTTCGACGGTCGAAGTCTCTTCCAGAAGGTGGGTCACTCAGCCAGGCAGATCTCGCCCCACTTGTCGAGCGACTGCGAGCGGCCGTCGCTCACGCCCAACAGGTAGCGGAACTCAGGCGCGACGACGACTCCCTTGAATTGTGGAAGGCAGTCTATCCTGAATTATCAGAAGGAAAACGAGGTCTGCTGGGGGCCATGACCTCGCGTGCTGAGGCTCAAGTCATGCGGTTGGCGTGCATCTATGCTTTGCTCGGCCAGTCAAATGTCGTCGGCGTGGACCATCTGAAGGCTGCGCTTGCCGTCTGGAAATACGCAGAAGATTCGACTTGTTACATCTTTGGAGGAAAACAGGGGGATCCCATCGGAGAAACGATTCTGACCAACTTGAGGGATCGTTTGCCGGATTCCCTGACCCAGACCCAGATCAGTCGGTTGTTCAATGGACATCAAGACGCTTCGAGAATCCACCAAGCGTTAGTGGTCCTGGAACGGGACGGCCTTGTGAAGCAACGAACGGAACATACGCCAGGCCGTTCGACGACTCTGTGGAGTGCCACGGAGAGATAATTCGCTTGTTTCGCCTTATTCGCACCCTCATGGAAATGGAAACAAACCAAGAGAGCAGGCTGTGTCTTTGATGTGGCTCACACTCTCAGAGAATGCATTCGTTTTCCTTCCAAGACACAACAAGAGACTGTCAACGTCTTCGGTTTCCTGAACCGGTGCAGGGTGCGAAATAAGCGATGGAAGCGAAAGAACCATTCGAGAACGAGCATTTACTCGATTCTGGTTACTCAAGACTACTTGCGCAAAGGATAAGTAACAGGTAGGATCACCATGATGGCACGCAAACAACAGTCGTTCAGCGAGCAGTTGCGGGAGGCGATCCGGAAGGACGAACGCAGTCGGTATCGGATCAGCATCGAGACGGGCATCCCGCAGGGGCAGTTGTCGCGGTTCATGCACGACAAGGGCGGGTTGTCGCTGCGGTCGGTTGACCGGTTGTGCGAGTGCCTGGGCCTGAAGATCACGGCTCGAAAACGGAAAGGCAGGTAAAACAATGGCGAGTATCACTCGACTGGGCCGTGGTAAGCAGCCACCACGTGCAATTGACTTCGTCGATTCGACGGATGGCGGAAAGAGAAAGCGGATACGGCTTGGAGTCGTTACCCACGACATTGCCGAAGAGACGAAACGACGGGTAGAGAAACTTCTCACCGCGAAGATTCTCAATCAGCCGATTGACCAGGAAACGGCGAGGTGGCTGACGGGGATCTCAGAAGAAATCCACTCACGATTGGCCCGATCCGGCTTGTGCGATTCTCGTGAACCGGCACCCGAGTCACCTTCACTGGGCAAGTTCTGTTCAAAGTACCTCGATCAACGGAAGCATGAACTCAAGCCGGGCAGCATTCAGCGGCTGGGACACACCTGTGACCGCCTGACAGAATGCTTCGGACCAACAACACCGATTTCGACCATTTCGGCTGACTCTGCCAAGGACTGGCGAGCGGGAATGGCAGCGGAGGGACTGGCCGAGGCAACGATCCGCCTGCATTGTCGTCACGCAAAGTTGTTGTTCAATGACGCGGTCGAACGGGAACTTCTGTCCAAGTCGCCATTTGCAACGCTCAAGAGTTCATCTGTTGCCGCAGTAAATGACCGGTTTGTTTCGGCTGAAGAGTTGGCCGCCATTCTCGAAGCTTGCCCCAACGCAGAGTGGCGGACTCTTGTCGGCCTGGCTCGGCTTGCTGGCCTGAGGTGTCCAAGCGAGACCCACGGAGTCTGCTGGAGCGACGTGGACTGGGATCTCCACCGCTTGACCGTCTACGCACCCAAGACCGATTCGACGAGGATTATTCCGATCTCCGCCTCCCTTCTTGCGATCCTCCAGGACGCCTTTGACGCGGCGGATGACGGTTCAGAGACGATCCTGTCGCTCAGCCGCAACAACCTTCACCGTGGCTTCTCGGTCATCCTGAAACGTGCTGGCATCATTCAGTGGCCAGACTTGTTCCAGACACTGCGACGGTCATGCGAGATAGAATGGGCCACTCACTTTCCTCAGCATGCCGTTTCGAGGTGGCTGGGACACTCGATGCAGGTGTCTGAACGGCATTATCTCTCAGTCACAGATGACCTCTTCGAGGTGGCCGCAGCATTCGATCCGCTGCGCGCAGCAGAAAGCGCAGCAGTAGGGCACGGCACCGGGCCGCATCCGGTCGCAACTGCTCGGGACGCCTCGGGGGCCTTAAATGCGCAACTCGCACCATGCCACGGGTTGCGACACGATGCGAGTCAGAGCGGAGTGGGCAGGGGCGGAATCGAACCGCCGACACCAGGATTTTCAATCCTGTGCTCTACCAACTGAGCTACCTGCCCGGAGGAGAAACGCCACTCTAGGAGAACCGGAAACCGCCTGCAAGCTGATCCCGCCGGCCTCGCAGCAGCCTCGATACCGGCCACCATCACCGCTGAGCCTACCCGTGACGCGCCCCGTGTCGGGTCAACCTACCGCTGGGCAACCTGCGTGTAATCTCGAGCCGTCGGACCCGTGTAGATCTGACGCGGCCGGTTGATCCGGGTCGTGGGATCGTCTCGAAGCTCCTTCAGATGAGCGATCCAGCCGGGCAGACGGCCCAGGGCGAACATCACGGTGAACATGTTGGTCGGGATGCCCATCGCCCGATACAGCACGCCGCTGTAGAAGTCGACGTTGGGGTACAGCTTCCGCTCGACGAAGTACTCGTCGTTGAGTGCCACGTCCTCAAGCTGCTTGGCGATCTCCAGCAGCGGATCGTCAACACCCATCTCCTCGAGTACCTCGTCGCAGGCGGTCCGCAGGATCGTCGCCCGAGGATCGAAGTTCTTGTAGACCCGGTGACCGAATCCCATCATGCGGAAGTCGTTGTCCTTGTCCTTGGCCATGTCGACGTACTTCTTGTAGTCGGATCCGTCCTGACGGATCATCTCCAGCATCTCGAGAACCTTCTGGTTGGCCCCACCGTGCAATGGGCCCCAAAGAGCACACACACCGGCCGAGAGCGCGGCGAAGATGTTCGCCTGGCTGCTGGCCACCATCCGCACCGTCGACGTGCTGCAGTTCTGCTCGTGATCCGCATGCAGGATCAGCAGAACATTCAATGCATTCTCGACAACCTTCGGCACCTCGTAAGCCTCGGTCGGCACCGAGAACATCATGTTGAGAAAATTGCCGCAGTACGAGAGTCGATTGTCCGGATAGACCAGCGGCTGACCGATCGACTTCTTGTAGGCCCAGGCCGCCATTGTCTTGGACTTGGCCAGGATGCGGATGATGTTCAGGTCATCATCCCCATTCCCCTCCTCCTCGGGGTAATACGTCGCCAACGACGAGATCATCGACGAAAGCACCGCCATCGGGTGAGCCGACGCCGGGTAACCCTCGAAGAACTTCTTCATGTCCTCGTGGATCATGCTGTGGTTGGTCAGCCCGTCGCTGAAATCCTGCAACTGCTGCTGCGACGGCAGGTCGCCGTAGATCAACAGGTAGCAGACCTCAGCAAACGACGCGTGCTCGGCCAACTGCTCAATCGCGTACCCGCGGTACCGCAGAATCCCCTCTTCACCATTGATGAAGCAGATGGCACTCTCGCACGCGCCGGTGTTGCCGTAGCCCGGATCGAGCGTGATCGCTCCGGACTCTCCACGCAGGCGGCTGATGTCGACGCCCCGTTCACCCTCGGATCCCTCGATGACAGGCAGTTCGTAGTCCTGCCCGTCCAGGCTCAACTTGGCACTTTCCATCGTGTCGTATCTGGCCCCGGTGTGTGTTCTTGATGTCTTGATGCTGACGCTCGGCAGGCACGGCCGAGCGACCATTATCCGAGTCGACTGCATGGTTCGCAAGCGAGACCGTTGCCGGGGGGATCTCGACGGCACCGCCACCACCACTCTCACCGACCAAGCCGCAGTGCCCCAGAGACCCCCGGCCGCCACCGCGCCTCCGGCTGCTTCTCGTCTCCACGCCACACTCGCACGTCGCCGGTCCAGTCCCCCACGACCAGCCAACCGGGCACACCCACCAGCGCAACCCGCGTGGCGACATCGCCCAGCGGCCCAAACTCGCCCTGCCGGGCACCCGCCTGGTTCCAGGTCCGAGCCAGCCGGTCGCGGCCGACCGTCGCCAGGCGGCCATCTCCACGACAGGCAATTCCCATCACACCCCCCTCGTGAGCCATCCAGTTCCGCAACGCCCGACCCCCCTCGGACTCCCACTGACGCACCGTGCCGTCGCGGCTGGCCGAGGCCACCACGCGTCCGTCCGGACGCCACGCCACACCGGTGACCGCACCTCGGTGACCGGTCAAGGACGCCACGCGGTCCCACTGCCGAGTCTCCCATAGCACCAGGCCTCCTCCGCGATCCCCGGTCACCAGGCGACGACCGTCGGGGCTGAAGCCAACGGCAACCACCCAGTCGGTGTGGACGTCCAGCCGATGAGTCGTCTTGCCGCTGGCGATGTCGACGATGCGGACCACCCGATCGCTGCCCAAAGCCAACCGCTTGCCCGAAGGATCCAGCGCCGCACCCAACACCACGTCGTCGCCATCAGCGACGGCAAACAGTCGTCGCCCGCTGCGGACGTTCCAGCCCACCACCGCTCCAGCCACACCCGCCTCGCCTCCAGCCGCCCACAACACGTCCCCGTCGGCACTGAAAGCCAACTGGTGCGGCCGACCCTCGGGAAACGGCAGCACACCGGTCAGCTTGCCGCCGGCCGCGTCGTAGACCAGCACCTGCTCGATGCCACCCACCGCCACCAGAGAACTCCAGGGGCTGGCCGCCAACGCCACCACGGCACGGCCGCGCGAAGCCGTCTGAGCAGCCACCGGGGTCCAGCCGCTGGGACGGGCGCCCGGCTGCTCGCCGGCGACCGGCTCAGCCGGACGCCGCAGCGGTGGACCCACTCGCGAGAGCACCGAGCGGGGTCGCTTCGAGGTCCGAGGCCGACTCGTCTTCGTCGCCAGCAAACCCCCGTCGATCCAACGGCGGATCAACTCCAACTCGGCCTTCGGCAAGCGTGGCCGCTTGGGCGGCATGTGAGGCTCTTCGGCATGAGAGACCAGCAGGAACAGCCGGCTCTGAAGAGGATCGCCCGGGATCAACACCACCCCCGAAGATCCACCCGCCAGCACCGCCACGTATCGCGACAGGTCCAGGTCGGCCTTCGGCTGACCACCCCCGTGACACCCGCTGCAGCGACGATGAAAGATCGGCTCCACGTGGTCGCGGAAAGTGATCTTCAGTGCCGGTGTTTTTTTTGAGGTCTTCGCAGTCTGGGCAGTCGTTGTCTTCTCGCGATCCTGTCGCGTTGCCGTTTGCGCGTTCAGGTCGTTGCCGCCCATGCCAAGTACCAGTACCAGTGCCAGTACCAGCGGCGGCAGCAGCTGCACCGGTCGCGGACCCGGCTTGCCGGGTGGCACACTCGAGAATGGGACGGGCCCCGCCTGGAACATCCGCTCGCTCCGCACATCATCGATCAGTGGTTGAACAGGAACTCCTTGGAATTCAGCAGCGCCCAGAACAGGTCCTGGTAGATCTCGGCCCTATCGGTCGCGGCGACCACGGCGGCCACCAGCCGAGTTCGCTCGCCCTTCGTCGGCCGCCTCGAGAGGCAGCGAACAAAGAGTGCATCGATGACGTCGCCGGGATCGTCGTGGCGGGTCATCAGCCGCCCCAGCACATCGCTGTGCTCGATCTTGCCCCAGGTCGTGCTGCCGTTGATCAGGTGCAGGGCCTGCGAGAGGTTGGGCTGGACGTCGACTTCGCAACTGCAGACCGACTCGCGATTCGAACGGCCGAAGGTGTTCAGGAACTCCGACGACATCGAGGCGACCGGCAACTGGACGGCTCGGGTCCCCAGCGGAAACCCGCCCAATCGGCTGGGCACGCCCGTCGCCTGGCACAGGCAGTCGTGCAGCACCTCGGCCCGCAGCCTGCGGAATTCGGCCCGAGCAAAGTTGCGCTGGTCGCGGCGGTTGCTGGGCGTCGGCTCGGTCGCTCGCTGGTACGCATGCGAGAGCGTGATCGTGCGGATCAGCTTGCGGAAATCGTACCCGTCGGCCACCAGGCGATCGGCGAGGAAATCGAGCAGCTCGGGATTCGACGGCGGATTGCTGAGCCGGACGTCATCCACCTCGTCGACAATCCCTCGCCCGAAATACTGGGCCCAGGCAATGTTGGCCAGGTTCCGCGCGAACCAGGGGTTCTCGGAGGTTGTCAGCCATTCGGCCAACACCGCCCGGCGGTCTCGACCGGCCAGCTTGGGCACTTTGCCACCGAGGAACTTGGGGGCCATCACGCGGTCATCGATCGGGTGCCGCACCTCACCGGACCCCGTGTTGAAGACGATCTGCTCGCGAGTGTCTTCCCAGTTCCGCTTCGAACCCAACTGAGCAAAGAAGGCGGCGAAGCCGTAGTAGTCGTTCATCGTCCAGCGATCGAACGGGTGGTTGTGGCACTGCGCACACTGGATGCGGGTTCCCATGAAGACCTGGGCCACGTTCTCGGCCAGGATCTTCGGCTTGCCAACCTGCCGGAAGTACTGTGCCGGAGGGTCGCGGAAGAAGCCGCCCTCGGCCGTCAACAACTCGCGGACCATCCGGTCCATCGGCACGTTGGCCAGGTACCGCTTCCGCAACCAGCCGAAGAAGCCCCCCTTGACGTTGCGAACCTGCAGCAACTCGGCCCACTTCATCACCCACAGATCGGTGAACTCGGGACGACCCAGCAACTCATCGACCAGCCGCTTTCGCTTGTCGGGCCGCTTGTCGGCCACGAATCGAGCGTACTCGCCCGGCACGGGCAACAGGCCGATCGTGTCCAGGTACACCCGGCGGAGAAACGTGGCGTCGTCGCAGAGCTTCGATGGGACGACCCGCAGCTTCCTGAGTTTCGCGTGGATCAGCTCGTCGACCCGGTTGGCCACCCTCAGATCGGGAAATGCCGCCGCGGGCCCGGCCGGCACCACGATCACCGGCAAACCAACGTTGTGCTCGCCGTACATCACCATCACGAACGACTCGCCCCGCTGCTGACCACTCACCACACCCTCGAACGAAACCAACGCCGCGGCCGTGTTGGTGCTGGTGAAGACACTCAGCCCGGTGACATCGCGATCGGTGCCGTCGTCGTAATGGGCCCGCACCACCAGCCGGTGCAAATCACCCGCCGCCGGTTGACCCTCGGCCCCGTCCCCGTCCCCTGACTCCGACAGCACCACCTCCGACGGAAACACCTCCAGCCGCCTCACTCGCGGCACATCCTTCGGATCGCGGGGAGCTCCCTGCTCGAGCCACTTCAGCAGCACGGTGTACATCTCGCTGTCACTGTCGAATCTCTGGCCGCCTCCGTGCACCACCTGCTCGGATGGCTTGGCCAGCAGCAGGCTCGAAGCCGGACGAGCCAGGTCGATTCGCCGACCGACGAATTCCCGGGTGATCCGAAAATAGTCTCCGGCCGGGTCGAACCCGAACACCGACAGCCGGAATCCCCGTTGGCCTCGCGACGCACCATGGCAGCTGCCGCTGTTGCAGCCTCCCTTGGTCAGCACCGGCATCACGTCGAGCCCGAACCGCACCGGTGCCCTCGACCTGGCGTTGCGGACCGTCACCGGCACCTGCAATCGTCGGCCATCGACCGTCACCTCCAACTCCAGTACTCCGTCGGCCAGCGGCTCGAGCATCCCGTCGACAATCCGGACCTTATCCGGCAGCGACGGCACCAGGCGGGCCCGGGAGGTCAGGTCGCGGGTGCGACCGTCCGCATCGACCGCCTGCACGATCAACCGCTGACGATCGGCAGCCCCTTCGAGCACCACGCGGCTGGGGTAGACCCGGATCACCGGCTCTCCGGCCACCACGCCAACTGCACAGGCCGGCAACAGCGCGGCACACACTACGGTGCGAAGTGCTGCAGAGGGCCCTGTGGTCAATCGAGAACTCATGGCTGGGGCTGCTCCTGTTGCCCGGCAGCATCGGCCGCCTCCAGGATCCTCAACTGGCCACCCTGCCCCAGCCGATGCACCACCGTGGCGCGTTGCCCGCCGGGCCCCTGCCAGGGGATCGAGACGCGGCAGAAGAGCGTCTTGTGCAGCCCGACCTGGGCGGTCCCGGTCGCGGTGACCTGGAAGGTGACCGATTCGTCCGAGGCGGCGATCGCGACTGGCTTGGCCGTCACCCCCTCGGGGAGACCCAACAGGCGAGCGGTCGCCTTGCCATTGAACTCGACCTTTTGCTCGAGCTGAGCCTTCAGTGGGACCGTCTTGCCCCGGCCGAGGATGGCGCGGGTGAGCACCAGGTCGAGAAACGCAGGGAGCACCTCGAGTGTTCTCAACTGGGTCGACACTCCGCCGCCTCGCAACTGCGTGGCTTCGCGTGACACCACCGCGATCGGCCAGCGGCCCGGCCGAGCCTCGCGGTTCGCCTCCAATCGCATCTCGATCACCTGCTCGCCCTCGGCCACCGTCTCGGACAACTCGGCACTGATTCCCGCCGGCTTGTAGAGCATCGACAGTCGCACCGGCCGCCTCTGGTTCGGGCCGATCCGGGTGCGGATCTTCAGCACCGTCTCGCCCTCCTGCACCAGCGGAGCAGCGATCGGTTCCAGCTCCAGCCTCACCGAATAGTCCTCGGCGACCGCCACGGCCAGCCGTTCCGAGTCGACTCCGAAGAAGGCGTAGTTGGGCGGGTTGAGTCCATAGAAGATGGTCTGTTCGAATTGGGTCGCCAGAGGTCGCCCCTGCGGATCACTCGATACGAACCGGACCAGGCTGGCCCCTCGGACCGCATCGTCGGTCGCGGTGAACAGCATCGGGACCCTGGGGGTGCTCAAGCGGGGTGCCTGAAGCGTCACGCCCGGCGGCAGTCCTCGGGCTGCGACCTCCAACGGCCCCGCCGGACAATTCAGCCTCAGGTTCTCGACAATCACCGCGTACCGGTTGCCTCGTGGCACCGACACGCTCTGCCCGGGCGTCCCACGCCAGTAGGGGGGATCGCGGCGTACGAACAGAGTCAGCTTCGGCTCGACCCGAGTCACCTCGACCCGGTAGTGATAATCGATGCCACCCTTCTTGAGGTGATCCGAGACCACGACCACGTAGTCGCCCGCTTCGTTGGCCGTCATCTCGGTGTAGGCGTCCTGGGCGAACCACCCGGCGTGATGAGTGTTGTAGGCGAACAGCGATGTGCGATGGCGGCGAGGCGGATCGTCGCCTCCGGCCACCGACGAACCGTCACGAACGCGGCGAACCTCGACGACCGAGTCGAGTCGTGAATAGAGCCGGCGGGCGTAGACCTGGATCACCAGCCGCTGACCCTTCGTGGCGGTGAATCGAAACGTGTCGATGTCGCCTCGCCGGGAAATCACTCCGGCAAACGCGGCCGGTGCGGCCTGCTGTGAAGCCGGCGACGTCCGCCAGTCGTCGTTGGGCTCGGTCTCGACAACCGTCTGCAGGCTGTTGATCCGGATCGGATGCGGTGTCGGAGCCGACTGACCGGCAACCATGGGAGTGACGGTGGTGGTGCCGAAGACCGAAGCGTCGGGGCCCTGGGGAATCGGCATCAACTGGGTGAACGGGCCGAGAGGATCGCCCAGGAAGGTCAGCCGCACCGGCTTGCCCGAGATACCTCCCGCAGCGATCACAGCCAGGGGTCGCGGGAAGGTGCCCACGTGCAGCAGGTAGTGACCTCGAGGCCCCTTGTACGAACCCTCGTTCCCAAAACCACTCTCGCGGATCGCGATCATGTAGGAACCGTCGGCGGGGACGATCAGGCCGGTGATCGGGTCGTGCAGCCCCAACCCCGTGTCGTCCGACTCGGCCAGCACGCGTGCCTTGGCATCGAGGATGGTGAGATGAGCATCGAAGAGGCGCTGGGCCATGCGCACGGCCTGGACATCGACGTTCAGCCGCTGGCCCTTCTTCGCTTCGACCCGGTACCAGTCGATCTGGCCCACCTCGCCGATGTAGCCGGCGACCGTCGAATTGAGTGCCACCGTCTGCGGGTCTTCGAAGGTCGTGGGCTGGGCCTGCTCGGCCAGCCGGGGCAGTGGGCCGACGTACAGCGTGTGCAGTGTCGAGAGTCCCGCGCGGTCGCGGATGCGGAATCGGTGCTGGCCGATCCGGCAGTCGGCCGACACCTCGATCCTCGCCAGGTACTCACGACCATCCGGCGGCAGCGCGTCGGTGTCTTCAAGCAACGTCAGGCTGCGGCACGTCAGGCCCGGCGAATAGAACAGGATGTCTTCGGCCGAAGGCAGCCAGGCACAGTTCAGGCGGACCGAGGTCACGGTGCCTCGCTGCAGGTAGCGGGGCGTTGCCGAAACAACCGCACGGGCTTCCGACTGCGCCAGTGTCGGCCTCACAGCGACCAGCACCAGGCCCACCGCGACCAGTGTCGCACGTGCCAGACGTCTCATGACGCCTCCAGCAGCTCTTTGACCACCCGGCCCCCCTTGACGATCTCGATCGGCCGATCTCCCGGAGCCATCAGCTCCTTCTCGGCAACGATGCCGATCTGGTGATAGACCGTCGTCAGCAGGTCGCGAGGAGCCAGGGCTCCGGTGTCCGGCGACGAGGCGGTCAGGTCGCTGGACCCGTGTACGTGGCCACGGCGGATGCCGGCACCGGCCAGCAACACGCTGAAGACTCGAGCCCAGTGGTCGCGGCCGGCGGCGCGATTGATCCGCGGAGTCCGACCGAACTCGGTGGTGACCGTCACCAGGGTCGTCTTCAGCAGGCCGCGGTCGTCGAGATCGGTGATCAGGGCTGCCAGGGCCTGGTCGAAACTGGGGACCTGGCCCTGCAGCGCAGGTGCGATGTTGAAGTGATTGTCCCAAGTGCCGTATTCGAGCGAAACAAACCGGACACCGGCCTCGACCAGCCGACGAGCCAGCAGCATCCGCATCCCCGCCGCGCCGCTGCCGTAGGCAGAGCGGGTGGCGGGTTTTTCCTTCGAAAGGTCAAAGGCGGTCCGAGCCTGGGGCGAATCGATCATCCGGTACGCCTGCTCGTAGAACGAATCGACCGCCTTGAGCCGCGAGACTTCCGCCTGGCGATCCACTCGCTCGTTGACCAGCGACAGCAGCCCCCGGGCACGCATCTGGCGAGCGGTGCTCAGCCGCGGCGGCGGTTGCAGGTCCTTGACGGCGAAACCGGCGGCGGCCGGGTCACTGCCCAGGCCGAAGGGACCATAAGCGGTGCTCAGGTACCCGTTGCCGGCAAAGCGATGAGGCTTGTTCGGGACGCAGATGTAGGCGGGCAGGTCGTTGCGGGGGCCGAACTCGTGAGACACCACGCTGCCCACACTCGGGAAACGGATCGCCGGACTCGGGCCGTAGCCGGTGTACATCTGGTGCACGCCCGCGTCGTGGTCGGCCAGCACGTGACTGACGCCCCGGCACAGCGTCACGCGATCCAGGATTGTGGCGGTGCGAGGCAGCAGGCTGCTGAGCTGGATGCCCGGCAGCCGAGTGTCGATCACCTCCAGCGTGCCACGGTACTCCGTCGGTGACTGTGGCTTGGGATCGAATGTGTCCTGGTGAGCAATCCCGCCGGGCAGGAAGATGTTGATCACGCTGTGAGCCGGTCCCGGACGACTCGCGAAATCCTTCCGGTCGGCCCTGGCCTCCCAACGCAGGAGGTCGGGAAGACCCAGCCCGAATCCGGAAAGGGTTCCAACCTGAACAGCCCGGCGACGGGTGATGAGACGGGATGACACAGCACTCATTGTCATCCCACAACGAGGGCTGTCAACTGCGTGGGGCGAGCTGGTTCAGGACCAGGTCGAGAACTCCGTCGAGGACGTCTCGATGATATCGTCCCCCCGCAAGCTCGCCCAGAAATGGTACGCGCCGGGTACCACGTTCGGCTTCGGGTCACGCAACATCAAGAAACCCCCCGCACCCTCAGACTCGCAGAACGTGCGAAACCACAGCATCCCGCAGACGTTGGGCTGAGGCGAAAAGAGATGCACGGCAATCTGCTCGTCGACGTGCAGGTCGTGCAGCATCCCGAAGAAACCCGTCGGGATCCCCTTGACCGACTTCATCTCGATCCCGACCGCCGGGCAAATCGCCGGGCCACCACCGGACCCGCCGCCGGCCTGGCAGAGGTCGACCAGCGTGTCGCGGAGCAGACACAAATCTGAACCGTCCCAGATCTCCTTGGACCCCAGGTCCAGCACCGGGTAGCCGCGGTCGTAATGGACGTCGATCCGCGGCGAGTGCTGCCAGCGAGACTGGATGCTCGAACGATTCGACTCGGGACTCGGCTCGGCCGGGGCTTCGGTTCCGTCAATATCGAACGTGTCGACAGCGGGCGTGCAAACAGCTTGGGTCATCAGTGAGGCTCCCTCTGCGGCCCGCAGTGAGGATGACCCGCGGAGCCCGCCGCGGGGGAGATGAGTCGAGAGTGTTCTTGTTGAGGAGAATCGCGGAGAGTCTGGGAGTGTGCTGGAGTGTGCTTGAGACGCAGAGTCCGCAATCCTGACGGTGCACAACGAAAAAGGGCGGGAATCATTCCGCTGGCACCGCAGGACGCGGAGCTTGTTCTTTGAGGCTACCTGATAACCTCGTTTTTGAGACCACTGTTCGTCGGAATCCGGAGTTTTTTTGACTCGTGCGTCAACTTCGTTCGCGGTCGACCCGACTACGCTACGATGCCCCCAATCCATGCCCCTCTCCAGCTTCCACCCGCTGATCCAGCAATGGTTCGCATCGCGATTCGATGCACCCACCGAACCACAGTCCCGCGGCTGGCCGCCGATCGCCGCAGGCGAACACACTCTGATCGCCGCCCCCACCGGCAGTGGCAAGACACTGGCCGCCTTCCTGGCCGTCATCGATCGGCTGCTGAAAGAAGGACTCGAAAGCGGAGGGCTCGAGGAGACCACTCGAGTGGTCTACGTCTCGCCCCTGCGGGCACTCTCCAACGACATGCACCGCAACGTCCATCAACCGCTCGAGGAAATCCTCGAACTAGGCCGATCCCGAGGCTACGCGATGCCCGAGTTGCGAGTCGGACTTCGCACCGGTGATTCCAGCCCGTGGGAACGGACCAAGCTCGTCCGCCGGCCGCCTCAGATCCTCGTCACCACGCCCGAATCGCTGTTCCTGATGCTCACCGCCGAGAAGGCCCGCAAGACTCTCGAACACGTCGACACGGTGATCGTCGATGAAATCCACGCACTGGTCCGCGACAAGCGAGGCAGTCACCTGTCGCTGAGCCTCGAACGCCTGGGAGCTCACACCTCCGCCAACACAAGGACGCTCCAGCGGATCGGACTCTCGGCCACCCAGAAACCGATCGACCGCACCGCCAGGTTCCTCGTCGGCGGCCGATCGACTGAGGCCGGGCCAACGGTCATCGACGTGGGCCACCAGCGAGATCTCGACCTGCAGATCGAAGTCCCCCCCAGCGATCTCTCGGCCGTCTGCTCGCACGAACAGTGGGCCGAGATCAACTCGCGGATCGTCGAGCTGATCAACCTTCACACCAGCACACTCGTCTTCGTCAACACCCGACGCCTCGCCGAACGGGTCACTCACCAGTTGACCGAGATCCTCGGCGAAGAGAACGTCGGCAGTCACCACGGTTCGCTCTCGGCCGCCACCCGCCTGGACACCGAGCAACGACTCAAGGAAGGCCGGCTCAAGGCCGTCGTCGCCACCGCGTCGCTGGAGCTGGGCATCGACATCGGACACGTGGACCTGGTGATCCAGATCGGCTCCCCGCGAGCTATCTCCACCTGCCTGCAACGCATCGGCCGCTCGGGACACTCGCTGGGACTGATCCCCAAGGGTCGGCTCTTTGCACTCTCGAGAGACGAACTGATCGAATGCCAGGCCGTGGTGCGGGCCATCCGCAGCCAGCGACTCGACGAGGTCCAGGTCCCCGTCGCACCCCTGGATGTGCTCGCGCAACAGATCGTCGCCGAAGTGGCCGCCCGTGAATGGAATTCCGACGAACTGTTCGAGCTCGTCCTGAAAGCCGGACCCTACTCGGAGCTGCCACGTGAGAAGTTCGACGAGGTGGTCGAGTTCCTCTCCGAGGGCATCACCGACACCCAGGGACGCAGCCGCGTCTACTTGCATCACGACCGCGTGGGGCGACGCCTGAAACCACGCAAGGCCGCGAGGATCTCGGCGTGTACCAACGCCGGAGCCATCCCCGACATCGGCAGCTACCGCGTGGTGACCGAAGACGACTCGTTCGTCGGGACTCTCGACGAAGACTTCGCGATCGAGAGCCAGGCCGGTGACGTGTTTCTGCTGGGCAATACCTCCTGGCGGATTCACCACGTCCGAGGCGAACGGGTCACCGTCTCGGACGCCGGAGGAGCACCGCCGACGATCCCGTTCTGGCGAGGCGAGGCGCCGGGACGGACCTGGGAACTCTCCGAAGAAGTCTCGCGGATCAGGGAAGACATCGCAGAACGGATCGGAGGACCCGGCGACGAGGAATCCGAACGGCAGCGGCGGATCGCCGAAACCGTGGTCTGGGTCGCCACCGAGACCTTCTGCAACGAACACGCCGCCAGGCAGGTGGTCGAGTACATCGCGGCCCAGCAGGCCGCCGTCGGCATGGTCCCCTCCGGGAAACGTGTCCTCTTCGAACGCTTCTTCGACGAAGCCGGCGGCATGCAGGTGGTCATCCACGCACCCTTCGGCTCGCGAATCAACCGGGCCTGGGGACTGGCACTGCGTAAGAGATTCTGTCGGAGTTTCGATTTCGAGCTGCAGGCCACCGCCGACGACGACGGATTCATCCTCTCGCTGGGACCGCAACACAGCTTCCCGCTCGAAAGCCTCTTCGGGATGCTCGGACCCCACAACGCCCGCAACCTGCTCGAACAGGCCCTGCTGGCCGTGCCCGTCTTCCAACTCCGCTGGCGCTGGAACCTCACCCGAGCACTGATGGTGCTCAGACGAAACGGCGGCAAGAAGGTGCCGCACGCGTTGCAGAGATTCCGGGCCGACGACCTGCTAACGGCCGTGTTTCCCAAGCTGACCGGCTGCCAGGAAAATGTCACCGGCGACCACGAGATCCCCGAACACCCGCTGGTGCAGCAGACCATGCACGACTGCCTGTACGAGGCTCTGGATTTCGAGGGCTTCGAGAGGGTGCTCGAGAGGATCGACACGGGCGAGATCGAACTACTCGGACGCGACACCCGCGAACCGTCACCGTTTACCTGGGAATTGCTCAACGCCAACCCCTATGCGTTTCTCGATGGAGGCGAGATCCAAGAGCGGAGGGCCCGGGCCGTCGCCACCCGACGCAGCCTCTCGGTCGAAGAACTCGGCGACCTCGGACGACTCGACCCCGAAGCCATCCGATTGGTCACCGACGAAGCCCAACCGCCGGTACGCGACGTCGATGAACTCCACGACCTGCTGCTCTCCCGAATCGTCTTTTCGAAACACTCGAAACACTCGAAACACTCGAAACACTCGGCGGCCCGGACCGAGGAGACCGAGGAGACCGAGGAGACCGAGGAGCCCGACTGGGACCGGTGGTTTGCCGAATTGTGCGCAGCGGGACGGGCCACCCGGGTAACGGCCCCAGACGGGCACACCGCCTGGGTCGCCGCCGAACGATTGCCCGCCGCACTGGCCCTCTATAAGGAAGCAGTCGTCGATCCGGTGATCGAGGTGCCCGAGGGGGTCCGCACCGAGTTCTCCTCGACCGAAGCCCGCGTGGCGATCGTCCGGGGGCTGGTCGAAGTCTGCGGACCGACCACCGACCGGGAAATCGCCACCGAACTGGCGATCACCGCCTCGCAGGCCGCCGCGGCACTCGAGGCTCTTGAGGGCGAGGGGACGGTGCTCAGAGGACGATTCCGAACCGTCGAAGGCCAGGGCCTCGACAAGCCCGACACCCTGGAATGGTGCCATCGCCGATTGCTGGCCCGGATCCACAGGTTGACCGTCGAAGGACTGCGGCGGCAGATCCGGCCCGTCGATGTGCCCACGTTTCAGAGATTCCTCGCCCGACACCACGGCCTGCATCCGGGCACGCAACGGACCGGGCCCGCAGGACTCTTCGAAGTCGTGGGCATGCTGCAGGGGATGGATGTTGCCGCGGGGAGCTGGGAAACGGATCTGCTCTCGAGTCGACTCGCCGGGTACCGCGAGAGTTGGCTCGATGAACTGACCCTCTCGGGCGAGGTCGGCTGGGGTCGGCTGTATCCCAGTGCCACAGCCATCGAGCGGGCGCGGCCCATGTCGTCACTCTCCAGGACCACGCCGTTGGGGCTGTTCCTCCGCGAAGACCTCCCCTGGCTGACTCGCTGGGGCCGCGTGCCCGAGCCCGATTCCCTGGGAGCCACCGCACGAGACCTGTTCGATCGCCTGGCCCAGGGGGGAGCACAGTTCGCCGCGGACCTGATCGAACCCACCGGCATGCTGCCCGATCAACTCAACAGCACGCTCGGTGAACTGGTTCGGCGGGGACTGGTCACCTGCGACACGTTTGCCGGCATCAGGCAGATCGTCGCCGGGACGGCGTCTCGTCGAGGACGACGGGGACGCAGGCTCAGGAGCCGACGACCGGTCACAGGGTCCGGTCGCTGGAGCGTCTGGCGGCGAGGTGACGGGAGCCGGGCGGCCGCCGAAGATGATGGGGAATCCGAGAGTCGGCAGCGGGCCGCCGAGACCGAGGCACTCGAACAATGGGCCTGGCAACTGCTCAGGAGATGGGGAGTCGTGTTCCGCGACCTGCTGGCTCGTGAACCGGGCGCACCCCGGTGGTGGCAACTGCTGGGAGTGTTTCGCAGGCTCGAGGCACGTGGGGAGATCCGGGGGGGACGGTTTGTCGAGGGGCCCGGTGGCGAACAGTTTGCACTGGGGGAAACCGTGAGACGGCTCAGGCAACTGCGTGAAGAGGCCGAGGGAAGCGAGGCTGAGCCGGAAGTCCTGGTCCTCTCGGCCGCCGATCCGCTCAACCTCGTCGGCATCATCACCGATTCGGGCCGCGTGCCGGCGACGGCACAGAACCGGGTGGCGCTGCTCGACGGACGACCCGTGGCTGCGGTCACCGGCGGGGAGCTGGAATGGCTCGAAGAGCTCGATGAGTCGACTCGCGAGCGGGTCGAAGCCCTCCTGCCACCGTCGACCTCACGCCGGCCCCGTGCAGTGCTGACCTAGCAGCCCAGGGACTGGCTCCCCCGCCCGTGGCGGGGTGCCTGTCCCCGCTCCACCCCAAGCCCCACGCTTCTCAGCGGCGATTCGCGTCGGGACAGGCACCCCGCCACGGGCGGGTGAGCCAGTCCCCTCAGCCGGCCTAGATGAAGTCGTTGATGAGGTTCTCCAACATCTCCTGGCGACCACTCTCGTTGGCGTCCGAATTGCCTTTCTCCTGCATGTAGGCCTCCAGCGACGCAAAACTCGCCTCGCCCGACTCGATTCCAGCCCCGATCCCGCTGTCATAGCTGCGGTAGCGGTTGGCGACGAAGTCGGCGAGCACCCCGTCGGAGCGGATCGCCGCGGCGATCTTCAGGCCGCGGGCGAACGCGTCCATGCCGCCGATGTGAGCGTAGAACAGGTCCAGAGGCTCGAAACTCTCGCGACGCACCTTCGCATCGAAGTTGACTCCACCGGGGTCCAACCCGCCCTGGGCCAGGATCACCAGCATGCAACGGGTCGTCAGGTAGATGTCGGTCGGGAACTGGTCGGTGTCCCAGCCCAGCAGCAGGTCGCCGGTGTTGGCGTCGATGCTGCCCAGGAAGCCCTGGTGCGAGGCGTAGATCAGCTCGTGCATCATCGTGTGACCGGCCAGCGTGGCATGGTTGGTCTCGATATTGAGCTTCACACGGTCCTCGAGTCCGTAGGCCCGGATGAAGTTCAGGCAGGCCGCCGCGTCGAAGTC